>ENA-OOZG01001930-OOZG01001930.1-human-gut-metagenome-genome-assembly--contig:-NODE-1930-length-13716-cov-1.758290_pt1 | contig 13716 bp, 7 predicted proteins | sample MGYA00241706_ERZ501384 | MGnify/ENA primary metagenome ERZ501384 (study PRJEB25962, sample SAMEA2042742) | human gut metagenome | biome: human gut; feature: human-associated habitat; material: faeces... | reverse complement strand
TTTCCAAGCTTTATTCCGGTTCGGGTATCCACAGCCTTCCTGAATTAAATCCCAATTAAATTAACATCCCTCTCTCTTCCGCAATCTTAAGCAGTTCCTCTGCTTTCTGATTCATCTTTCCGGTTTTGACTCCGGCATTGATCACTTTTTTGCATTGTTCCATCATTTCTAATGCTTTTCGGTAGGTCTCGCAGGATATTGGCTCGTATGGTTCTTCACTGATGATCTCGGATGCGAGCAGTCTTGCGAGCTGATAGTCGCACTCGCCCGGATATAGGATTCCGGCAGCAAATGGGATTCCGGCTTTCTGAAGTTTCCGGTAAACCGGAATTCCGGTTCCACAGGATGAGAGGACGAAAACTTCCGGTTTTCCCACTACCCTTGGAAGTTCCACACTTCCAAAGCATGGATCATAATAACCATTATCAATCCCATACAGCTCCCTTATTTTTTCTTCCGTAAATATTTCTTCCGGATTTCCAAAGCCTGCAATCCTGTCTCCTTTTACGCAGACTACTTTATCTGAAATTTTCTGTGCCAGATCGATCTCATGCAGGGACATGATCACTGTTATTTCTTTTTCTTTTGCCATCTTTCTTAAGATTTCCAGCAGTTCTAATTTATGCCGGATGTCCAGATAGGATGTCGGCTCATCTAAGATCATGACTTCCGGTTCCTGACAGATGGCTCTTGCCAGTAATATACGCTGTCTCTGTCCATCACTGATTTCCAAAAAATTCCGGATTCCTAATTCCTGAGCATGCACAGCCATCAATGCTTCATCCACCTTGTTTTCGTCTTCCCTGGAAAGGACTCCCAATCTTCCGGTATACGGATAGCGCCCTGTCGCCACTACATCGTGACAGGTCATCAGTTCCGGTTTCATCCGTTCCGTCAGCATTACTGCCACCTTCCTGGCCATACTCTTATAAGAAAGCTTTCGTATCTCATCTGAATCTAGATAGACTTCGCCTCCGATCAGTTTCAACTGTCTGGTAACGCTCTTTAATATGGTGGATTTTCCCGCACCATTTGGTCCGATCAGGGTAACGATCTCCCCCTTTTTTATATCCAGATTGATATCACGGATCAACACCTTCCCCTGATATCCTACAGAAAGGTCTTTCGTCTTTATATAATAATCTTTCATTTCCTACCTGCCTTTCTGTCCGTGTACCATCATAAATATGACTATCGGTGCACCGAATATCGATGTCACCGTACTGATATTCAGTTCCATCGGTGCAAATGCCATCCTTGCAATCAGATCACAGATCATACAAAACACTGCACCTCCGATAAATGTTCCCGGTATCACAACCAACGGTTTCGATGTCTGCAGCGCATGCTTTATCAGATATGGAACAGCAATTCCCACGAATGAGATCGGACCTGCGAAAGCTGTCACACTGGCAGAAAGCACACTGGACAAAAGAATCAGTGCTACCCTGAAAAATCTGATATTTACTCCCATGCTCTGTGCGTATGCTTCCCCCAGCTGATATGCCCCGATTGGTTTTGACAGAAAAAATGTAAGTACCACCGTCACACCGATTACAGTAGCGGCAACCTCTACATTACTCCAGCTCATTCCCGAAAAACTTCCCTGTGACCATCCATGCAGATTGACAATATCGGAATCTTCCGCAAAGGTTACAACAAAATCAGTAATTGCCGAGCAGATATATCCAATCATGATCCCACCCACAAGAAGGGTTGCCATATGTGTCATTTTCCTGGACAATAACAGGATAAATCCAGTGGAAATAAGTGCACCCGCAAATGCAGCAATGATCAACGTATAAGAAGATACAAAAGCATATCTCTCCAGGAAAAATATCATTACCAGCGCTACCATCATCTTCGCCCCGGAAGAAATTCCCAGAACAAACGGACCTGCAATCGGATTTGAGAAAAATGTCTGAAGCAGGAACCCGGATAATGACAATGCGCCCCCCAGGATTGCCGCCATCAGTACTCTCGGAAGTCGTATCTTCCATATAATGTTTGCCTCTGTTCCTTCTCCGCCTCTTCGAATCAGTATCTTGCATATTTCTGCTATTGAAATATGGACATTTCCCGTATTAATATTTAAAACTGTTACAACACAGAACGCCGCTGCCAGAACCCCGAATACCAGGATGTATCTGGAACGCCGCCTGAAATTCTCTTTCTCCATCGTTTCTCCTTTAAAAAAATCAGGTGAACACATCCAAACGCCCACCTGATTATTATACTGTATTATTTTACCCGATACAAGAATGTCATACCACTCTCATCTCCATCTGTCAGCATCAGATTGATATCCGTAATCAGATTTCCCACAATGTCCGTTGCCTGATACAGTGATTTTCCGGTGCACCACACATTTCCGTTCTTCACTGCCTTAAAATCTGCGAACAATTCACTCTTCGCTGTCAGATCTGCAATGCTATTGATCGGACTGTCGATCGATGCATTATAGATCAGATAATCTGCATTCTTTGCTTTTGCATAAAACTCTTCCATCGACAGTTCCACAGAAGCACTCTTGCTTTTTGTGTTCTTAAGATCCTGAAAAATGTATTTTCCTCCGGCAATATCGATCATCTTCGGAATATAATCACTGCTGCTTCTTACGATCACTGTTCCATCTGTATTCACAAAGAAATAAGCAACTGTTTTTCCTGTATTCTTAAAATCTTTCAGACTGCCGATCACTTCTGTCTGCGTATCAAAAAATGTATCTGCTGCATCTTCTTTGTTCAGCATTGCTGCATATGCTTTGATCCACTCCGTCCTTCCAAGCGGATGACTTTCATAACTGGAACGGTCAATAAACACCGGAATATCCAGATCTTCGATCATCTCCTGAACCTTTGGTGTATGCAGGATCATCGTAGATTCAATTGCAAGATCACAGTCCTCATCTATCAGCATTTCATAATCCGGTTCGCTGTATTTTCCTGCAAACAGGATCTTGCCGTCTTCCATTGCTTTCTTCGCATGATCAATATACCAGTCCGAAGCCTGTGCTCCCGACATCCGGATACTGTCCAGCCCATCCATCGCATCAAACAATGCCATTGCCGATGTTGCTGCGAGATAAATGTGCTCCAATGGCTGTTTTAATACCACAATTTCTTTATCCAGATCTGCCGGTTTCTTCCTTCCTTCCGGAACGATCAGATACTGCCGTCCCTCATGAACATCAATCAGCTTATATCCATCTTGGTAATAAAATACATCGAATTCCTGCGCATATGTCAGATCCATGGTGGATTCATACGTCAGCCCGTCAATTTGAGGGGCTTCTGCTTTTTTTGAATCGCTATTATCTGAGGATGTCTGAGCCGATGAATTCGTACTGTCACTGTTTTCTTTACCGCTTTTCGCAGAGCCACAGCCCATAACCATAAGGGCTGTAGCAAGCAAAAGCGCTGTTATTTTATATATTTTTTCATGTTCTTTTCCTTTATTCTTTTGCCTGAACTCTTGCCTGGGCAATTGCATCATCACCGGCGTCCTTGACTGCCTGATCAAATAATGTATTCATCTGATCCTCACATCCAAAAAGTACACCGTAGACTTTGATCCACTCATATTTAGCCAGATCTGTCTGCTCATCCTCAGAACGGTCTACGATAACCGGAATTCCAAGTAATGCAAATTTCTCAGTCATCTGCTGGAAGCGCTCTGTCTGCTCTTCTACAGTCAATTCTTTCTGTTTTTCAGATTGGTCTTCAGATTTCTTCTTTGATTTTTCATTTGTCTTTTTATCTGATTTCTTTTCTGATTTCTTTTCTGTTTTCTTCTCAGACTTATCATCTGATTTCTTTGTAGATTTCTTGTCAGATTTGTCAGTCTTTTTCTCATCAGATTTTTTATCTGTATCCTTGGAATCTTCTTTGTCCTGATTCTCCTCAAGATCTTTGATATCTGCCTCTTTTGGAAGAATATCTGAAGAAAGAAGTGCAAGATTCGTCTCCTGTTTTACAAGTGTCTTGAAGTCTGGCTCCTCTTCTTTTCCGCCATAAACAACCTGTGCCTTGTCTTCTCCATCTTTCTTCTCCATCTTTTCTGCAACAGAATCAACTTTACAATCTTTTTTCTTATCCCCAATTGCTGCAATATTGTCTGTAAGTCCAAGCTCATCCATCTTCTCGAGAATTGCTTCTGTAGATGTATAAGTCTTATCTGTCGGCATCTGCACTACAATCATATCCTGGTCAAGACCGACTGGGACTTCAACTCCTTCTGGAACAAGAAGATATTTCACAACATTTCCTTTATAAAGCTCTGCTGCCAGTTCCTCTTCACTGATACCATTCAGATTTTCTTCACCATCTTCTGAAATTCCTGCAGCAGCTGCATCTTCTTCTACTGCATTCTCAGATTTTACATTCTTGGAATCTGTACTTTGATTTAATTCTGTATCTTTTGCTGCATCTTCACTTTCACCAGTCTCATTTTCTGCGTTGATGGCTTCTGCTGCAAGCTTCTCCGGATCATTTGCAGTTCCTTTTGTCATATCAATCTCAAGAAGTGTAATTCCCTGATCATAATGATAAATCTTGAAATATTCTGCATAATCAAGCTGTGTCTCTGACTGATATTCCAGTCCCATAATCTCAGGAGCCTTTTCATCTAACTTCTTGCTTGCATTTACACCACCTAATGTTGTGCCATTTCCTGCGGCAGCCAGGTAAACAAAAATTGTATACTCAATCTCATGTGCGACTGACATTTTATCTGTCATACCCAGAATCTTATTATTCTGATTTAAGGCAACTGGAATCGTTACTGTAGCAGTTCCGCCGCCTTTTGTTGTATAATATGTATTTCCATTTGCTTTTACATATTGATAATGATCACTGTCAAATACCAGTGTTGCATATGCCTGACCATTCTTAATGGTAATCTTATTACAATAAATCTTAACCTTTCCTGTACCACCTGACCATGTAAAACGATCCGGTGTATACACACCATCTGCCAGTGTTGTAGAGCTGTTTACCTGACTCGTTGCACCGCTCGTATCGGCTTCATACTTAGATTCATTCTCTGCTTTTCCATCATTCGGCTTCAAGACAGATCCGTTATTGCCACTATTGTTATTACCATTGTTTCCGTTATTGCCACTGTTGTTGCCATTATTGTTGTTATTTCCATTGTTGTCATCGCTGATATCACCGATTTTCTTCACTGTCTCTGACTTGAATGTAAGGATTCTGTCATACCAGATTGCATTTTTTATAGAATATGCCGCTACATCTATTCCTTTATCCAAAGCTTCCACTGGAATGGTATAAGTATATTTTCCATTACTGTCTGCTACAAATGGAATCCAGCTAGACTGGTCTGCCGCTGCCGCTTCTTCCTTGGTTCCCATATACAGATATCCATATCCTGTTCCACTCAGTGTCAGCACTGCGCTCATCTTTCCATCTTTTGATGTTAATTTGCAGTCTACCACACGGAACATAGATGCACTGGATTCTACGTCAATACTGTAAATACCATTTTCCAGAACAGGGACATCGCCAATCTTTTCCAGGCTGTTGGAATCAAATGTAAGCATTCTGTCATACCATTGCTGTCTATTATGTGAAAATGCTGCTACTGCGATTTTTTTGTCCAACGTCTCTATCGGCACTGTATAAGTATATTTTCCCTCTTTGTCTACTACATATGGAATCCAGGCAGACTTGTCCGTCTCTGCGGCTTTTGCTCCGGTTCCCATATACAGATAATCATATCCGGTTCCGCTCAGTGTCAGCACTGCACTCATCTTTCCGTTCTTGACGGTCAGTTTACAATCTATTACATTGAACATGGATGAACTGGAAGTTACATTATTCACTTTATAAATTCCGTCTGCAGGAACTACTATTCCCGGGTCTGGATCCGGATCTGGTGTCGGAAGTTCTCCTGTCTTCTCAAGAATTCCATTAATAAATGCTCTTGAATCTTTTGTTGACCACTGACCTGTCTTTGCTGAACGTACGGAATAACTAAATTCTTTTCCAAGTTCTGATACAGGCATTGTAAATGTAAAACTCTTATATCCGCTTGCAATATCCGAACGATCTTTAGGTACAATTGCATTTGCTTCCTTTACTTCGTCAGAATCTGACGGATTACCAATATAAAGTCTGTCATAAGATCCGGCCTGTGTTACCCATGTAACAGTTGCTGTATCTCCACTTATAGAAACACTGCTTTCTCTTTCAAAGTTCAGACTGTATACATTTGTTGTCGGATAAGCAGAACCATAAATGTCATACACACCTTCTGCTGTTGTATTTGCTTTGTTCTCAAGATTTGGAACATTGATGAACAAGTCTCTTGCCCATGTGAACCAGGATTCATTTCCCGGTGTGACTGCAATATTCATCCCCTGTTTTTCAGCAGATACATCAAATGTAAATGTTGTCACATCTTTCTCTGAATCATAAGTTCCTGTGTAGACCGGTGTCTTGTTCTTATCAGCCTGTACTCCAAGATAGATTTTCGTCCACTTATTTCCTTTTACATCCAATGTCATACGGATCTTATCGCCACGCAACACTGCTTTCGAAGAAACAATCGCAAGTTCATTAGATACAGTACCAGTACCACCGGCAATGGTCTTTACTTCATCTGTGGCAGTTGGAAGACTCTCAATTCCTTCATCCGGAATATAAATCCAGAGATCCTTATCTGACCAGGTTCCATCCAGTTTCCCTACCGTAAGTGGCAGTACTTTCCCTTTGTCTGATGCAGATACTTGGAATGTAAATGTATATCCTCCCTCTTCTAACTTCGTTCCTGTAATAACAGGATTCTTAATTGTATCCTCTTTATATCCCAGATAAATTTTATCATAGGACACATTCTTGGTCGAAAATGTAATATTCAGATTATCCCCGTCTTCCAAAACTTTTGATTCATTTACCTCAAACATCTTATATGGAGTTCCATTATCCTTTACGACCTGAACCTGACTGCCTGTCACTGTCGGCGCGGACGGGTTTTCTACCTTCGCAATATCAGAAGTCACAGTTGTTCCGTTAGAATCGGAAATTACACAGCGGTACTGTCCGGCTTTATCTGCTGCCATCTGGAATGTATATGTATCAGTCTTTGCACTGATATCATCACAGTCTGCCCAACTTGTTCCATCTGCACTGTGCTGCCACTGATAACTTAATGTGACATTCTCATCACCTTTTGCTGTAACAGAGAGAGTTACCTGTGTATTATTCTTTGCAGCTATATCCTTCGGCTGTGATTGGATCACAATCTCTGTCTGCTTTTTGAAATCATCCAGAGCCGGAAGTTTCAATGCAAGAGAACTAGATGTACTAAACTTTTGTGTTCTTCCATTTCTCGGTACAAAATGTACTTCTCCTCCCGCCATTGAACTCGGTACTTCAAAAGTAAACTTCTCCAAATCCTTTTCTGTATCTACCACTCCCATAACCAGCGGAGTCTTTTCTTCATCGTCTTTGCTTCCGATATAAATTGCATCATAGGTAAAACTTCCACTGCTTGCACGTTGTACCCAGATTGATACCTGAATCTTATCCCCTGCAATCTTTGCCTCTGACTCAGCAATGTTAAACATTTTATATATTTGCCCCGGATTCTTCTCACTATCACTGGCGTAAATAGCAGAAATTTTTCCTGTTGCTACATAAGCATTATCATTGGAACTATCACTGCCAGTATTTCCACCCTGGTTTCCACCATTTCCACTGTCATCTTTTCCATCTTCCCCAGATGCCGCAACTGTTACATCTGCTGCTTCTGACGTGACTTCTCCAGAAGCATTCTTTACTACGCAGTGGTATTTTCCAGCCAGTTCTGCTTTCATCTGGAAACTGTAATTTGCACTCTTGGCACTTTCCTCTATACAATCTGTCCAGTTCGTTCCATCTGTACTGTACTGCCACTGATAAGTGCAGTCCGTTCCATCTGCCTCTACAGACAGGTTCACCTGCTTCCCTGCTTTTACCGCTGCAGACTGCGGCTCGGAAGTAATCACAGGTGCTCCAGGATTCGGAATACTCATCCAGAGATAATTATCGCTCCAAGTTCCTTCATCATAATGTCCAACTGATATTGGAATCCAACTGTTTTTCTTAGATAATGGAACTTCTATTGTAAATTTATAATTAGATCCATTATCTGTTCCTTTTATAACAGGATTCTTAGTCTCATCCGTCTGTGGTCCGAGGTAAATTGCATCAAATACTTTTTTTGCACCTGTGTGGAAGGTAATCTTCATTTTATCTTCCTCCACTGTTACCTGTGCATCCTCAGTCGGGAACATTTTATAAATATTCCCATCATTTTTCAGCACTTTTACACCATTAATAGCTGCTGTCGGCTGAACCGGAGTCACTGCTTCCTGCGTTGCTATCTCATTTGTCTGAGCGTTCTGTGCTTCCTGCTGACCACCTGTCCCATCTGCCGGGGCACCAGTATTTTCTTTCTCCTGTGAAGCTTCCGGTTGTGCAGGTGTCGCATTTTCTTCTGCTTTTACTTCTTCTTTGCTTTCCTCTTTTGCAGGCGCACTTTCCTGTACATTTTCTGACTCACCAGACGTATCTTCCACCTGCTGTACAATCTCTGCCACATCCTGGTCTTCTGCATATACATTGGTATACGACAACGGTGTTGCCACCATAGATGCCACAAGTACTCCAGCTAAAAAGCTTGCACTTTTTCTCTTCATCTTTTCCTCCTTATTTTGTTTTTACCTTGTAGTTTGGGAATTATCATGAAAATAATTGTACGACAAAGAGAAATCTTCTACTTCCTGATGTAAAAGATTTCTTACTTTTTATATTTCGGCACAATCAATTACTCGTGATCTGGAATTATCATTCCCTGTACCAACAATCGGCAGGTTTCCTGACTTGTAAATCTTACATAGAATCTCCTTCCCAGTCTCCCAGTGGATGTCTAACACAACCTCAGATTCTGTGCTAATACATGATCTATGTATTCACTCACAGTGACGAGTTCGTACAGGTCTTGCACCTGTTTCCCTTTTACCTGTCTTCTAAAAACAGCACCGAACGTTCTTCATAATTTTCCATAACAAATATAACATTTAGACTTGAGAAAGTCAATGAAACCGGGGTTTTATTACAATTCATTATACTTCAATGACATGCTTAAAAAGCTTCCACAGGATTTCTCCCATAGAAGCTTCTTTTTTCAATTTATACGCCAAATTCCTCATACAATTTCTTACGATATTCCAAATCCTCCAACGCCTTAATACTATCTTCCTGACGATTCTGCTTTGAAAGCTTCATTAATAAATTGGCAAGCCGTTCTTCCCCTATACGTTCTCCTTCTTTTCTTCCTTCCTCTCTTCCTTCTATTCTTCCTTCTTTTCTTCCTTCCTCTCTTCCTCGTATTCTCCCTTCTCTTAAACCTCGCTCTATTGCCTCTTCTTTTACCAGTCTTTCTCTTTCTTCCATCTTCATATACTCGACCTCCACACTTGTACTTGTTTTTATCTCCTGTATACTCTCATGCAGACGGCGAAGTCTTTCATCACATTCCTCTGGAAGTCCATGTTCATTACTCTCAGTAATATAATGAAGAAAATCCACTAATTCTTTCGATACTTCATCTCCATTTTCCCCTTTTGTACTGAGAAATAATTTTGTAACCTCATCTCCAAGTAATAAATCCGGCTGTTCCTTGCAGCGACTTTCAAACGTATAGCAATACTTCTTCATTCCATATGGATCATAGTCACAAATCACAATAATAAACAGCGGTTTTAGCTTATCAAAACCTTTTTCACCGCTTTTCAACATTGGTGCGTCCATCAATGCCTGATAGAATCTGGTTCGTTTTGGAATATTTCCTTCCTTCCGATTCTGCATCTCTACATCAAAAACACGCCCATCCTCAGATTCCGCCACAAAATCCATTCGGATTCCACGTTTTCCCGGAATATTGTGAATAACCTTCTGACCTTCTTTCCACTTGAGGCTTTTTAATCGCAAACCAGTAGATAATTCGATAATTGTCTTGCAATTTTCCAGTTCCGCGGTTGCCACATCAAATAGAAAATCGTCCGTGAGATTCATCTCCTTTAATGGCTTCCATCTGTCTTCCTGCATGATTAAGTTTTCGGTTCTCTCCATACACTTTTCTCCTTGTATTATACCATTTATAGTTATTTTTTCAAACATGGAATATCGGACGAATCTGTCCGTATGATCAGAGCAGAACTGCTCTTAAATTAACTTGATCTTTTTCGAATGTTTGAAGTGGATATATCATAACATATTTAACATCTTCTATACAATCAATTAATCCTTAATCTTTCCTTAAATCTGTAGAACTTTTGATAAATGTAATTTTTACATGCCGTTTTGTTTCATTAGATATACAGATGTAAATAGATTTATAAATTCGTCTAATTTACCAAGAAAGGACAGCCATGTGTTTTTTCACATCGGCTGTCCTTTTGACATTTCATAAATATGCTGTTAAACAAAAGCCACTGACTACAATAACTTTACTTCTTTAAAAATCCCATGATTCAGCTGATAGCCAACATTCTTAATACACATCTGTCCGGCAAAATGTGCTTTTCCGATCATATGAATGCAAGCCTGTGCATATCCGATTGGCTCTTCTAACTGATGGTCCACAAACTTCGCTTTTTCTGTTCCAATAAGAGCGAGTGTCGTTTTCGGGCAGAGCAGAATCATAGTCTTATCATCAGCAAGCTGCTCTACTTTCTTCAAGAATGGGTACGTAAAATTCACCGTAACAGCTTCCATCATCTTCGGTCCCAGAATATTCACTCCGCCAGAAGAATCTGCATAGCTGATCAAATCTCCCCCGTACTCTTTCACCAGTTCCATATATTTCAAAATTTGATCTCCCAGTTTCCAGAAGACCTTTTCCATCACTTCCGGTTTTTTTCGCATTCCCTTGAACACATATCTTGCATCGATCAGCACATTGAGAATTGTAAATGGTCCTGCCACTTCGAATACAACATGTTCTCCTTCTTCACGAAGTTTTTTACATGCAAGAAGAGTCTCTTGAATTCGTCCTTTCGTGAAATCCATGTCCGGCAGATTTAATATTTCTTCTACATCTGTACAGACATATCCTCCAGCTCTCGGACCTGCAATCTCATTCCCAAGATTTATAATTCCTCCCATAGCCTCTGCCTCTAATGTATGGCAAAATGGAAGTTCACATATAACTGCTTTATCTTTCTCTTTCAACACTTTTGAAAGAGTCACCATTGTATCACAGTGTGTATATGCATCTGGAAATGTCAGTCCCAGTCCTTCTGTCACTTCTGAACGAATTCCTGCTGAATTATCATATGTACAATTAAAATCTTTTATATCTCCCATATTTTTAACATTACCTCTTCGCATAACCAAGATTGAATTTCCTCGCTTTATTCGGGTACTTCCTATCTCATTCGTTTCTTCAATTTTTAGTGAACTTCCGGAAACATAAGGCAATCGGCAAATAATCTCTCATAGCCTTCTGTTGCACCAAGTTCCATATAATCCATATGATGAGCCAGTTCTTCCATCTCGCGCTTCACCTGACCGGATAAGAGCGCCATATAAGCCCCGGTCTTGGAAGAGTTACCGACATAGACAAGTTTATCTTTCACTTCTGCCGGAAGAATTCCTGTTCCAATGAGGCTGTCTGCCGGAAGATGTGCTCCAAATTGTCCTGCGATCATAACCTTGTCAAGCTCACTCATCTCTTTTCCTGCCTTCTTAAGAAGTGCATAGAAGCCAGACAGAATGGCCCCTTTTGCAAGCTGTACCTGTCGGACATCTCCCTGAGTGATCTTAAGGTCTTCCGTCATCTTAAACTGACGTTTGATACCATCCATCTCAATCATTGGATAACGATAATCTGTCTCTTTCAGATTCTTCAACTTGATAAATGCGCCGTCTTTTCTTACAAGTCCGGTTCTTACCAATTCTTTTACCACTGCCAGAATACCGCTTCCACAGACACCGATTGGATCGGCATTGCCGATAATTTTCAGCTTCACGCCATCTTCCTTAATTTCAACATCTTCAATAGCTCCCTCTGCCGCACGCATACCTGAGCTGATGTTCATACCTTCCAGTGCCGGACCTGCGGCACAGGAACAGGAAAGTAATCTTCCATGATCTGAAAATACAATCTCTCCATTCGTTCCGATATCAATAAACAGAACATTTTCATCTGCTTTATGAAGCTCACAGACATAAGCTCCTGCCACAATATCTGCTCCGATATAAGATGATACTGACGGCAGACAATAAAGTCTTGCCCCCCTGGATGCATGAATACCAATCTCCTCCGCTTCAATATCCTTTGCCTTTACAAACATTGGTGCATACGGTGATTTTCCAATGGACAGTGCATCTACACCAAGAAGCATATGCATCATCGTACAGTTCGCTCCTACAGAGACCTCGTAAATCTGTTCTTTCTTCACTCCGGTCTGTCCACAGACATCTGCGATCATCTCATTGATGGAAGCAACGATTGCTTCCTTAAGTGCCTGTACCCCCTCCTTGGGATGCTCCATCTCATAAGTAATACGAGTCAGGACATCCAGCCCAAAATGCTTCTGTGCATTGATCATAGAGGAATCTGCCAGTTCTTTTCCGGTCAGCATATCAATCAGTGCTGTAACAACGGTTGTTGTTCCGATATCTATTGCGATTCCATACATAGAATCTGTAGTATCTCCCTCTTCCAGATCCATCAGCACTTTTTTGCCATCTTTTTCACGATGGATAACTGCCGTGTAACTTCCTTCTTTGAAACAGAATCCACGCAATACAGAAAATGGAAATTCCACATCCGAAAGTTGTTCTTTAATCTGATCTTCAAATGGTGTCTGGTCTGTCAAAAGCGGCTTATGTATATTCACAATCTGTTTGACAATATCCAAGTCTTTTTCAAATTTTGGCACATATCCTTTTGATAGAACCTCATGCTTGCGCTCTTTCTGCATCAGCTCTACTTCCAGATCACACTGTGGATGAACCATACAGGAAAGACGCACACCACTTTTTACTTCTTCTGGTTTTAAGAAACGTAATTCTGTAGAAGATACTTCCCCTACTTCTCCTGATACGATGCGTACTTTACACTTTCCGCATACTCCTTTTCCATTACACGGATTATCAATAAATATGTTCTGCGCCAGCAAGATTTCCAGAAGGCTTGCTCCCGGTTCATAATCGTATTGCTTGCCAGACTGAACGACACGTAATTTATACATTAGCTGCTTCCTCCATAATTCCATGACGGATTGCCTGGATATTGGTCAGTGGTGACTTCGTTCCAAGTCCGCATGCCGGAGAAATGATATTAGAACCGTCTCTCCAACATTTTACTGCAAGCTGCTCTACCTTCTCAGGCTGTCCAAACTCCAGCGTCCATGTACTGACATTTCCCATCAGAGCGTGCTTTTTTAAATGTTCGCGTGCCTCACGCATAGATACGCAGGAATCGAAACTAAGTACGTCAGAATGTATCAGTTCTGCCTGCGGATATACATTTTTCATCTGTCCGCAAATATGCATGATTTTTCCCATGGTTTCTTTCTGAAGAGCATCCCAGATCATATTATTATATTTGACCGTATACTCCTCAAAAAGCTTCGGTCCCAAAATTTCTCCTGTTCCACTTGGATCGGAAATTGCAATTATATCTGCGCCGGCATCAATCTGT
>ENA-OOZG01001928-OOZG01001928.1-human-gut-metagenome-genome-assembly--contig:-NODE-1928-length-13719-cov-2.517052_pt1 | contig 13719 bp, 8 predicted proteins | sample MGYA00241706_ERZ501384 | MGnify/ENA primary metagenome ERZ501384 (study PRJEB25962, sample SAMEA2042742) | human gut metagenome | biome: human gut; feature: human-associated habitat; material: faeces... | reverse complement strand
CTTGACTCTCGCCGCCATTTCCGCTATAATGCAATTAAGGCGTTAAGCCGAGCTGCGGCTTAACGCCTTGTAACAATTTTGTTTTATGCCATTCTGTGGAGTTTACACAGATTTTGAAGGAGAGCCGTGAATTCCTTCGAGGTGTACTGGGAACCCTGGTCGCTGTGAAGTATCACGCCGTTTTTCAGCACCCATGGGTGCTGACTTATCGCTGCTTCAAGCGCCTTTATTCCAAGCTCTGCCGTAATATTCCTGCCGTGTACGCTTGCGATAACACTTCGGTCATACAAGTCGAGAATTGTACAGTTGTACCTCATACGGCTGTCTGACAGGGGTATGTAAGTGAAATCTGTACACCAGATTTTGTCAGGAAAAGGAGCGGTGAAATTCTGCTTGAGAAGATTTTCAAAAACCTTGTGGGCAGCCCCTTTTGAAGTGCCCCCTGTCAAGTAGGCAACCGAAAAAACAAAAGAATATTTCGAATTTATTCAAATCCACCCTGCTGCGCAGCAGGGTGGATTTTTCACGCCGCTTCCGAGTGGTATTCCATAGGTGTCATACATTTCAGTTTTAACTGGTAACGTTTTGTATTGTAAAACTCAATGTAATCCTCAATGGGAGTCAGGCAATAACAGGCGATTTGACATTAGGAGTGATTTATATTATTTGTATTATATGGGATATTAGATTCAAATATTTTCACGTGTCGAAGCCAATATTTTCCTTTACAAAAAATCTCCATCATTTTCTTTTGTTCTTTTCTGTCAGTAGTAGGAGCCAAAGTAATTTTTGTGATTGGGAGATGCCCCTGACATATAATACTGAAATCACCCTCTCCATTTCGTTCCATTTTTGATATTATTGATTCAATGGTTTCATATATATCCTCCTGATTTCTTCCTTGAGGTATAACAATAGGAAATTTTCGTTGCCGCTTGTAAATAGGTATGCTCTTAATATAATTTTCGATACTTTTATTATTCGAAAAAATATTCTCTCCCTTGCTGTCAAGCCTAACGCATGGACGCGTCATTTTATCGCTATCGCCAAACTTCGCAATAATGTATGGTATTCTTTCTCCGTTCACACCATTTAAAAACTTAATGCATTTTGAAATTTCATTATCACAATTTACTATTGCTAGGCGTGCCTCACTTTCCTGAACAAATCCGCTGTGCTTGAAAAATGGTGCAACAAGATTTGCATCTATATTATTTTGATTAATAATGTTTTCAATAGCTTGTAGATATGTATTTTTCTTTGGGAGATAACGGCCGTCATTTCCCACACTTTCTGCAAACACTTCATCATCGTAATATTGAACTCTAAACGGGAATGCCGAATATTTAATAAATTCAGATGAAGATTTGTCGTTAGCGCTAACCAAGCTTAGGTCAAATAGATCAACGTTATTTTTTATAATACTTTCTGCATTATCATTTAAAGTACCGTTTGAAAACAGTTCACATAGCTTATCTTGATAAAAGTAGAACTCAAATGCTACACCGCCGTCATGACAATATCCCATCCACTGACTGTAAACATCGCTGCTATTTTTTTGAGTACTGCTATTTGACAAATTACTATTGAAGAAGCAAGATATATATGCTTCCTGAGGATAATCTCTATGAATAAACTGATTCTCCTTTTTATCGTTGGAAAGCTCCGAACAAAACATATAAAGCGAATCAGATTCAAGAATTTTATACATTGTTCTTATTCCGCTATATTTTACATAAGTTGTGTTGGCGTTTATTGGTACTTTCGGGAAATCCCCTAAACAGCTAACAGATTCCATTATCTTAAATATAGGAAAAATTTTTTCTAATCCAATGTCTTTAATCATTTATGTTTCCTCCAAAAGCTGAATTAGTTCCCTTGCATTACCAGAATGCGAAACATTCTTTCCACGCCGATTATATACGTCTATTCCATTGATATTAACGTTGAAATATTTCGAATAAAGACTCTTCCAGCCATCGATTATATCTGTTGGAACAATGTATGTCGAATATAAAAAGACTTTTTGATTCTTATTTTTTAATGAATAATATAAAGCCATAGAAAGGATGGGAGAATCTCTTCTTTTTCCCAATATTTCGACATCATCATCTGTAAGGCATAAATCTATGCCAAACCATGATCCGTTAGGGAACTTATCTATTATTTCTTTGGTAAAATTGTCGGCAAATGAACAATGATTGATTTTTTCTTTCTTAGAAATTTCACGGGCATTTTCATTTTCATTTTCCATATCATCACAGGTATTCATATCTTTATCCGCAGCTTCGCTTTTTTCATAAAACGCACAAATATTATCTTGATATTTTTCGAACAAACTGCTTATGTCCATAGCTACATCGGCTGTTGGAATGTTTTTATCTGACACGTCAGATGCTGTTTTGTCTTTTGACGATTTAACCAGTTGCACTTTTGATATGACCTTTTCATCGTCATTAATAATGTCTTTGGAGATTAAATATGATACAAATTGATCGAATATAATACGATTAAGATCTTTTAATGCTTCTCCCGGTTTACTTGTAAAAGCAATATACGAGGTTATTTCCTTATCCCATAGACTTGGAAATACATAAGAAACAACCTCCTTCATGACATTTACATTATCATCTATCCATACTACAGATTTACCCATTATTAGCTTCCTCCTAACTTGTCTATTATTGGTAATCGCGTAATAAAATATTCCTTTCCATCTTCTTTACCATAAGAATACATTCGCAAGAATATATTGTTGCCTTCCAAATTAGTAAATGGCTTGAAAAGAAATTCTTTATGAGCTATAAGCGACATATGACCATCGGAAAAATCCAAAGGATCCAATAGTTTCTTTTTTATTGAATCCAATATTTTATCGTGATCCTGATGAACATTTAACTCGTTCTTTATTACGAGCCAATCAAAACATTCGGTACCATTTTCGAATGAAAAATTCATGCGGCACGGAATTACATCCGAGTAATGCAAGAGAATTTCTTGGAATCGTGTACTCTCAGTATCATTTTTCTTTCCAGCGGCATATTTCCTAACATTTAAAAGCGTATAGTGGTTAATGATTCGCTTAACAAAATCATCGTTCTCTGCTCCTGCGCCTCTGCTGAATCTAAGCGCATCAAAGCATACGCGGTATATGAGATTTTTGGCAAAATCTCTATTATATGTGTACTTTTTTTCATTATATTTTATGACAACTGGCTTTCTGGATCTACACAATTCCTCTATACCCTCAAAGGTTATTACTTGCTGAAATAATTTAAAAATATAATCGTCGGTTTGGGAGACAGGGAGAATTTCAGCCAAATTGTTCAATGGAATACTAAAGCCATCATTCAATTCCGCCTCAACATACAGCTTAACACTATTACCATTTTCACTTTCAGAAATTATCATCCCCAGATCCTTGTTGAAATTCCGCATAACTCTATTGTGAAGTCTTGCAGTAACCATATTACAATAATTTCGCGCAGTGAACCATTCCAACATCTTTTCCTTAGAGATGGGAGATTTATTAACACATTCTAACCCGGATTGCTCATTGCCCATATTCATAATCTGCTCTATCTGAATTCTGTCGTTTGACAAAGAGCTATGGCTAATCTCCTTTTCATTCTTGAGAATTGCCTCTGTTCCGATAGTATGCGCATATCTCTGAAGAACGTCACTTGTAAAATCAGCCACAAAAAACTGATTAAGAGCATACTTATTAATTAGTATATCTCTTACAATAAATGCAGGCATTACTTTTCTTGCTTTAGCGTCTAGATCAATCATGCTTATATACAGATATACCGGAATTATGGGCTTAAGCTTTGTATTCGCAGCTATCATATTATCGGATATTGTAAAATACAAAATCATATACGGCTTTCTGTGATTTGACAATGTGTAATTCTGATCTTTCTGCGATTGAATATACTCATCATCACTGCAATCACCTGACGCGCAGATATAATATCCGTTTTCCATAAGAGAAGATTTAATGGAATCATCTGATAATGCCTTAACAATTCTTTCCTTGATAATATACTTGGAAATGCCATTATCACGTTTATTCTTATTGTAAATTACTTCTGATACGACATCTAAATCGCTTATTCTCGGAAGATTTTGTTTCTCGCCCGAACAAGTCAAAATGGCAATACGAATATTCTCTTTTTCAATCTGATATTTATTGCAAATCATTTTATGCGTTTCCAAAAGAAGAGAGTCATAGCGTACTCTGATAATATCTTTTCCGAACGACGAATTAACATGACTCTGGCATACTTCTGCCTTTCTTTTAAGATAATCAAACAGAAGATTATCATTATTATTGGATGGCTGTTCTTTTGCATTTTGTTTACAAATCGATAATAAGTCTGATTTAATAAACTTATCCCACCTTTTGGCAAAATAATACTTTTCCCCAGCCATATAATCCATGTCAGAATGATGTGCAGGCATTTTTGAATATTTCTTTTTATTAAATGAATATTCCTCTTTATCAAATAGGATACGACCATTCTCAATTAGCAGCTGCTCAAGAAAAGAATGAAAATTCATTTTTGTGTCGGGTTTTAAATTATCATTTGATAATTCAGAAACTATGACGTCATAAAGTCTGCCCTTATCATTGCATTCGACATTTTTTTCAGTTATTTCAAAGCCTGTGTTAAGAAGATGCTCTAACCAAAAGCACCGAGACTCGTCTGCGCTTCCATCGACTATTTTCTTCACATAAATTGAATACTGTCTCCAGAATGGCTTAGAATCAGTATAGTTATTTATAAATTGAAGTGCGCCCTTAATTGTTCGTTTTCTTATCAGATAAGTACTTTGTAAATCCGTCAAAGCGCCAAAAATGGTTTTCTCCAAAAATGCTCGTAAAGCCTTATCGTTTTCGCAATAAAGGGAAACAATACTGTCCTCAGCCGCCAAACTTTGCTTGTTATGATTCGGATAAAGAATACGTTCAGAAATGGAGATAATAAACCGCATTGCCTGAGATTTAATTGTAAAATTAAATGTGAAAAATGGTCTGCTAATTATTTTAATTAAACATTCAATCATCAATTTTCGCTGTTCTTTTTCAAAATGAACCAAATTCCAAAGTACAGAATGCTGCTCCAAGAATGATCCGTATCTGAGATTGGTACTCGAACTTTTATCAGATAAATATTTGAAAAATTCTGTAATCATTACATAAAAAGTCTGACAATCTCCGGCTTGATTCAATGAAAAAAGTTCCTTTAATGTATGCGACAATGACAACATATAATAGCTTTTATCGTCTCCTTGAGTTTGAAGCGTTTCAAATGATTTTAGCTCATAATCGTAAACTCTACCACTCCAATAGTCAGACATATAATTTGTTGCACTGTGTGCGACAAATTTCCTAGCTTGGTTATAGATTTTGCATCCTACACAAGAATCCCCATGCTTTCTAGTGTTTGATATATTAATATGGCAAAAAGATATGAAATTGTCAGTAGGAATAACATATGATATTTTCGAGCTATCCGACAACCTGTCGATAAGAAAAAAGCATTTTTCAAATACAGTGGTTGAGTATAAGTGTATATATTCTTTGGGAATAAGAGATTGAAGTAGACTGCTCGCTTTGTGTAATGTTGTACCGGTAATTATGTTATCATCAACAAAGTAGAATTTGACAGGGAGATATTTTTTATCGGAAATATTCCCCAAAGAAAGGAATAGTCTTTCAATTGTGTTTTTCAATGCCGCATGCTCACATATAAAATTTGAACGAAACTCCTTATCTTCGTTTAATGAAATTATTTCCGCAGTCCCGTTAAAATAATATGCATTGACGTATTGGCTGAATCCAACATTGGTGTTATGCTCAGGAGAAAAAATAACATTTTGATAGGGTAAATTAAATACATCAGCACTTTTCCTATGATTGTCTGCAATGCCATTCAGCCAGATTTTCACATCTTCTTGAACTTTTGAAAAATAGTTTATTGTATCAATGTAAAACTGAAAGTGGTTTTTTCCACGTTTATAATGACCATAATAAACGTTGCCTTTGATTTTTAATAACCTTTGCAGATTATCTTCGTCTTCATTATAGCAGTCACTTGAATTAAAAGCTAAAGAAAGTGCAATCTGTTGAGCTGGAACAGTAGATGTAGGATCGGTTTCAATAAGCGGCTTTTCGTCTATAATATTATCCGGATAGCAGTCTCTGCATTTTTCGGGAATCTGCCAAAGTGAATGAGTTGAAATAATATAATGCACATCTTCGCAATTTTTAGCCTTCAATTGTGAAAACTTGGTTTTAATTCTGTTATTTTTGTATGGAATATAATAATTATCTTCAATTGCTGTGCGAGCTAACGCCGAAGTTTGTTCATTGTCCGGAACAATGTTGGTACTCTTTTTGCTCTCATCATATAAATCATCTCTAACCCAAATCACTGAATAATTTCGTACCAGTTTATAATTGGGAAATGTTACTGTTTTAGTAAATTTTTCCCACATCTTTTCAAATGTTGTCAGCGTTGAACTGATTGGAACAATTTGAATTATTTTAACGAAAACATCACCGATATTTTTATCATTCAAGAACACTTGTATTTCATCACCGTTGGATTCAGATTGAAGATTATACTGATAAACCGCATAATAAATGTCTGCCGCAGAGCCTTTTTTTGCTCTGTAGCTTTTAACGATATTTGACAACGATGTAAGAATTGCCTGTGAATATGAAGCATACCCATAAAAAAGAATACGGTCATTAATTATATTAATATCAGAACCGTCCTTCATCATGTCACGTATAATTTCGAATGCAACACGGTTTGCCATAATGGTTCTGTAAAATAAAAAAGACATTTCATAGAAAGAATTGATATGAACCTTATTTCCTAATCGAGTATGAGTATTGCATATCTTATATCCATTTCCGCGAATCAATTCATTCTCGGAAATAGTTTTAACGTTTTTAAAAAATACGTTTGTTTCATCATCAGAGTCAGTTATAAACATTGTGAAAGGAGCAATAGATATTTGATCTAAAGCTGTATCTGAAACAACAAGTTCCATAAACGGCTTACATAGACGTACGACGTAAAGGTAGGTACTCAATTCAAAACTCTCAGCTCCATTTTCAATTGAAATCACAAACGCGTTTTGTATAGTTTCTCCGTATGATGATCCTACTAAATGCGTTTGAATATTTGTTGAATCACAATCGTCATATTCAGCAAGAAACAACTGTAGATTTTCCGGGAAATTCTTTATAGAAAGCGATAACAAGACATTATGAAAAGTGTTTATCATCTCTTTGTTTAAATGTGTTACAGCAAGATATATATTACTCCCCTTGTGTTCTCTTGAGAACAGACAAATTGCATTCATAAAGCCTTTAACGACAACTTCTCTGTGAATATCGCTATTTTCAAGGAAACCTTTTCTGAAGTTGATTTTGCAAAAATCCAAATTAAGAATTAATTTTGACAGGTCAGTATCACCTAATGTGTTAAAAATATTCAACCAAAACCTAGAAAAAATTAACTGTTGAGCAAACTTATCCAATGTCTTCATTTGCAAAGCTTGCCTGCTTTCTTTAAGTAACACGGCTATTACATTTGCTAAATTTTCTGGTATTTTAATCGGGTGCTGCTCAAAATCCAAAAAATCAGCATAACAGTCATAGTTTTCGCGATACTTTCCATTGTTAAGCTGTGACAAACTGAAAGACGCCGCGCTTGCAAGTTTTCTTATAGGAATAGAAATATTGAATTCTGTGCCCGGAATAGATTCACTTGCCTCATCACGCACATTCGATCCCACATAGTAGACATTTTTCGTTTTGCAGTCATAACTGTTACTTGACACCACCTGGTAATCGGCACAGCACCTATCCATGATTTGAGAAAATAACGCCAATCCTATATGTGCAGAAGAATCATTTTGCCTGAAATCCTTCCACAAATACAAATTATCCAAGCTGCAATCCGTAAAATCATTAAAAAGGTGCTTTAGCTCAATTGAATTAATGGAATTTATCATTTTCTCATCCGAAACTACAATATCATTAAAATCAATATTAAGGACTTTGTTAAGACTTTTTAAAATTTTATTCTCAGAAAGCAATTGGTTATAAAAAGACTCTAAAATAGTTTTGTCTCCCAGGTCAGAGATGATAATTTTCAATTGCTCTTCATTGTTCACGAAGCGTTTTCTAAAAAATGAGATAATACAAATTTTTTCGGTGGAATGCTGAAGTGAATTTTGAATAATCTGATTTAATGCGTTTGATATTTCATTTGCTAAAACAATGTAATCTCTGAGAATGTTATCCAATTTCATTGAATCTGATTCGGAAAATGAAAACAAAAAGGCAAACAGTGCAAATGTAAAAATATTCATTTTGCCAATTTCTTTACAAACAAAGGGAGTTATCATATTTTGTGAACTATTAGTCAAATTCTGTAATTTTATCCCATTTTTTGAGAGCTTATCACGAAGACATACTGCGGAAACCTCAAAAATATAGTCAACCAATGCCAGTTTGGGATTGCTGCTGTTGGAATACCCAAAGCGACGTCCTTTTCCCAAGCAGCATACTTCCTTGAGATAATTGTCGATGACTCCATTATGAAATAATAATGAATATAAATTCAGCTCTATAATTTCGTCAGAATTAAAATCACTTTTCTTTTTATCACTGCTTTCAAGTAAAAAATATTTTTCGACCAGTTTTTCTGCAGAAGATACCTTTCCCTGTAAATAAATCACTGGGAAACAGTCAGATGCTAATGGTATCTTTTTATAATCAAGCGCTTTAACCACATTTTTGTTATCGGCAGTAACGCTTCGTGCGACACCATAAATCACACCTTGATTTTCTTTTCCGACAAAAGCGCGAAGTCTTGTAGATGCTACTGAATAAAGTTCCGTGTCTGTTTTATCGCCGTTGCTGAATGGATATTTACTTTCGGTTCGAGGAACCAAAAAAGCACTTAGTCTTTTTTGAGATATTAGCTGCCTTTGTTTGCATAATAACAAAGATAAATAATGAAGATTTTTCAAATAATCGCTCAAGTCACTGTTACTATAAAGAACTCTTATATGTATATGTGAATTCATAAAATAACGTTCTTGTTCATTAAACCATTCTTTCTCCTCAATAACAGTTATAGAACTATTGATGTCATCACCGTCCAGCGGCTCTTCAAGTTTATTAGGAACAATGATATTAGATTTATATTTAAAAACTTTCACACGACCTTTGACCGCGTCATTTAATCTATGCTCCTTGATCATATCAATTGTTTTCAGACATTCAACATAATCTTGAAATTGATTTTCGATTGTAATGAAAACCGAGTGATTTCTGGCCATTTTGTTTCCTCCAATTCAATAAGTGCACAAGATATTTTCTTGTAAATCCTACGCTATTAATTATTATCAGACTTACCAAACATCAACATATATTGACATCATAAAGCTATTCAATATCTCCACGCACTAAATTTACCATTTTTATTCACATTTTAAAATGAATCTATTTCCCAAAAGAATGCTGCGAAATTTTCAAACAACTAGACACTTTGCAAGCTCTTAAAATATTTTCAGCTTCGTTTTTCAAGTTTTGCTAATATACAATTATCTTACGCAAACGACTAATTTGCTAGAATAAATTATATTTTATCACAAATTATACTAAATGTCAATATATTTAGTATAAAAATCACACAAAATATATACTTTTTTACACATTGTTTATTTAATCACAAAATGTGTTAAATTATAAAACAGACACCATCTCTCAAAAGTTTCTACCCTAGTTCACACATTCTGACATACTCCCATCCCGCAAAGAAACCGTATGCTAATCATCTGCTTGTCCACTATCCTAATCTCCTCCACAATCTGCCGCACAATGACATCATCATATTCTATCAGCGAGAAGTCCTCCTGCTCCAGCCGTTCTAGCGCAGCCCGCATCTGCTCTGTGTCCTTTTCTGAGGAAGGGACCTTTGCTTTCTCGCCCTCAATGAACTCCCACAAACCTTTCATTTCCTCGCTGAACCTTTGTATATCTGCCATTGGCGAAGCACTACTTTCAGCAATAGTAGCCAGCGGAGCAGCTCGTCCATGTTCCGCCTCAGCTTATCGAGCCGCTGCTGCACCGCAAGAACGCTTTCGTTCCAGTTCAGGTCGTGCACCTCGGATACGCTCTGCCGTAGTATTTCAGCAACATGTAACTCTACCCCGAATTACACTTCACTGGTTGCGGCATACGTTTATATCATTGATGTACCTTGCCAGCGTTGACGTTCTCACAGCCAAAGTGTAGGCGGGACATAAAGGCATATCAACGACGCTTGCGATATACACTCACCTGGACGAGCAGTACAAGCACAAGAACATCAGTAAACTGTACAAATATATATCAAAGATAAGATAATATCAATAAAGATTGACACCCAAATTGACGCCCTAACCTATGTAAAAATTGCATAAATTCAGATTACTTTTGTCATAATTTGCAAATAAATCTCAAAGTAAAAAAATCCCCTAAACCCTTTATACTGCACAGCCCCGTTTTGTACGGGCAGCACAAAAACGCTCCCTATGGCGTAATATTAAGTTTAAGCAATATACTGACTTCGTTTTTCAGACGGAGTTAGTTTTGTTTTAGTTGGATACGCTGGTTGTTATAGAAATCAATGTACTGTCTTATGAGGAGGCGAGCCTCCTCATAAGTCTTGAGTTTCACTCGAAGATACGCTCCGTTTTGAGTATTGAAAAGAAATCTTCTGCTAAAGTATTATCATATGGGTTTCCACACGCGGATTGCGTGTCGAGTCACTAGACCCGGCAGGGACACACATATTTGTACATTTGAATATCCGATAGCTTTTGCTAAAATGGTACTGTATATGAATCTGCAGACAAACGGAAGGCTTAACGGCTGCCTCTCGGATATTGACGTACAGGCAAGCGAAATATTCGATAGACAGGAAAAGCAGATGGTGTAGCATGATGGCGTGATGGAAAAGTTGAAAGCGAAGAAGATATGTGTTATTCCATACCCCCTGCTATCTTCAGAATCTCGTCACTGGGCAGCGTGCTGTTTATTTCAATTATATAATCACCGTTATCCCAAACGAAGACTCTGCTCACGATAAAATCCACTATAAAGCCTTCATGTCCGTTTATTTCGGCTTTTTCTATTTCATACCCTTCTGTGTTATAATTTGCAAGATAATCCGGCTTTGTGTATTGAGCTATGTAAATAAAATCATCTCCGTTTACATATTCGTTTGTAGCAGTAAGTTCTCCTGTTGTATGGTCTTTCACTCTAAATCCGTCAGTCAAATAAGCAGGTAAATATACATATTCAATTGTTTTCGGCGCATTATCCATATCAGTTGAAAATGCAATTGTATGGTCACTTTGTCTACTGAAGCCAAAGCCGTGTATGAAAAAAGCTGCCGCCGCCGCAGGAACGAGCAAGGAAACGATTATGGCAAGCGCAATTGCAACAGCCGGTATCTTCTTTTTTGATTGTCTTGCAGCATTATCGGAATAATCCACGCCTTTATTCTCGAATAACCGTTTCATTTTTCTGCGGTGCTTCAGAGAAAAGAAATGGCGCGGCGGATTTTCATATTCTTTAAATTCCAATGTGTATGCCTTTTCGATAATCAAGCTGAATAATTCTTCCATGGTGTACTTCTCCTTTTGCCGAGATGTTTTCTAATTCTCGATATAATCTTTTATTTTCTTTCTTGCTGTGAACAATCTGTTCCTGAGCGCAGATGAACTGATATTTAGTGACCGCTCGATTTCTTTATTAGTCATTAGCAGAAAATATTTCAGATACAATACATCACGCATACCCTGCGGTAAAGAAAGGATAAACTTAACCAGTAAATCGTGATTTACATTTCCTATCGCTTCATCTTCGAGAATAACATCATCGTATATTTCTGTATCTTCGTCTAAAGAAAGATTATCGATTTTTTTGTTGAACATATCAAACGATACGTTTCTAACTATTACATTCAGATAAGCCTGCTGTTTGTTAGATGGAATATGAGAAATTTTTTCAATGTTCTTAATTGCCCTCAAAAAAGCCTCATGTACAGCGTCTTCAGCATCGGAGCTGTTATGCAGGTTTTTAAATGCGATATTATACATTACCTGCTTATTGTTGTTATATAATTCTTCGATAAGCTGTTTTTCTTCCTCGCTTTCGACGAGGGATAGATATAACCCAAGCATTGCTGATTCATCCTTTATTTTTATATAAATTTAGCATATCACTAAACGAATAATAAGTCAAGTCGAATATATTGAATTTTGCTATTTTGTGTTAGTTATATTAACTAAATATGAGCGAAAAATCTATGCAGATTTCACAAAAAATATTTTTTTGAAAAATTCTGTCTAACAAACGAGAAATTTTTCAGATGTATTATATGAAACGATGTTTCAAAATCTATTGAAGGGAGTGAAAGAAAATGACAGCAAAAAAATTGTTATCAGCAATTATTGCAGCAACAATGATTTTCAGTTTTGCCGTAACAGCTTCGGCTGAAGCAGCAAGCGTACAGGATTATGGCATTTCGCCTTATTATATGTATGCAACAAATACTTCTTCTCTATTGAGTGTCAGCGGAACAACAGCAAGCTGTGAAAGTAAAGCTTCAGGACTGCCCAGCGTAACGAAAATAGTTGTTGTGCAAACACTTGAAAAGCACTGGGCTTTCGGTTTGTTCTTCGGCGTTGACGGCGCAAGCTGGACAAAAACGGTAAACTCAAATTCAGCAACCGCAATTAACAAAAAGTATAATCTTGGCAGCGGTACATATCGTCTAAAGACAGAGTTTACACTTTATTCCGGAACGCAATCAGAGACAATCACCGCTTACAGCCCAGAAAAGACTATCAGCTGACCGCCATCGGCTGATATGGAAAACAAAATCAGACAGCGCAAGGAATGGTTTTTGGCAGTATAACAGGTTCTTTGATTGATGTTTCAATTTTATCAAACGGATTGCAATCGATAATATCCCGAATAAGCAGATAGTGAGTAAACGCTTTGAGCGTTGCCAGCTTTCGTTTAACTGTTTTGGGTTTATAAGATTTATTCAAGTGCTCTATGTAGTTCCATAAGCTCTGCTTTGAAAGCTCCGATGTAAAGCATCGAAACTGTATCAAATCAATACAGTAAGCACTAATTGTCTTATCACTTAGCTTCTTGTGGTAACGGCAATAATTTATAAATCCGTTGATATGGTCGTTAAATTCAAACATCATGACCTCCGAGTATAACTGCAAAATTTTGGGTGAAGCCCAGTAAGATTTTTTACAGAATAAATTATATAAAGAGATCAAAGGAAATACAAGATGTTCTGGGTGCATTTGAGATAGCCTTTTAAATATATGTGTCAATTAGCTTTGGAGTTTAAATCAACATTTTGAGAGTTTCTCATCAATGGAGCAGAAAATATCTCTGCTTTATCCAAACTTAACAACATTTTGTCAAATTTCACAGTTTTATTGACATCACAATTTTTTTGTTATAAAGTTCAAAAAATTGCAGACTAAATTGGCCATTCAAAGAATAATCAGTGACAATACGATAAAAATCAGAACTAAGTCATGTCCAGGAGGAAACCATGAAACTCGAAATCAATCAACTCACGAAATCCTATAGCAAAGGCAAAAAAGCCC
>ENA-OOZG01001915-OOZG01001915.1-human-gut-metagenome-genome-assembly--contig:-NODE-1915-length-13769-cov-3.010719_pt1 | contig 13769 bp, 13 predicted proteins | sample MGYA00241706_ERZ501384 | MGnify/ENA primary metagenome ERZ501384 (study PRJEB25962, sample SAMEA2042742) | human gut metagenome | biome: human gut; feature: human-associated habitat; material: faeces... | reverse complement strand
TCGTACTTGCCAAGCAAACTGTACAGTTCTTTCGGAACGCTCAAGGCATCAATATCATGGGTAGCGCGGGTCAGCTTACCCAACAAAATAAACGCACTGCCGCCCACAATCACCATCTGATATCGGTCATTGTTGTCGATCATCAGGTCAGCATCTTCATCCAAACGTTCCAGACGCTTGCGGAGGTCATCTAAGATCATCTTTCCCATAAAGCATCCTTTCTTATTTTCAATAATAGTATTTTCTAAAGTCATTTTACGAGAAAGATAGCTTGTTGTCAAGAGTAATTGTTGATTTCAATTGATATTCCAAGAAATTGTAATTTTCCTACCTACCGCCGTGCAGCGGACTTCCATCCAATTTTTCAGTTTTTCAAGCGATTCCTTCCAATTTTGAAAACGTTTTTCCTCTTCTATCTCTTTATCCCACTGAATTGTTAGTTTATTATTTTCGAATTCAATACATACATGAGATAGTACATCTTTGGGCTCCATATCGCCCTCATAAGGATCTTTAGCAAAACGTTTAATCGGTTCAATCGTATCCAACAGGCACAACATGAATTGTAATGGATATTTTTTTATGGACAGCTTGTTCTCATTGTGTTCATCATACAAAAGTGGACACAAGTTATATTTTTCATATTTTATATTGGCATTCTCACTGTCGCTTATCCATATATTATGGCAAATAATCGCATCCGCCACATATGCTGCATGAGAAATCTGTTCTATATTCCACACAAGATTGCTTTCTTTACATATAAAGCCTTTTTCATCGGGTTCTGCGCCCTCACAATGATTCAAAAAATTCTTTATAAATCTATCATAAAATAAATATCCCGCCAGAATACCATGATCACGCAAAAATTCCTTATGTACTCTAGCATCTTCTGAATCAGCTCGATATACAAAATAATTTTCAATCAATTTCTCAGGAAATCTTTGTGGGATACCTTTCAATCGTTTATCAAAATTCTTGTATGGCGAATGCTGAATCTCTAAGTTCTCCAACCAATAGCTAAGGTTCTTTTGTTCAGTTGTTGGATATTTCAGGATTTCCTCTTTCTCAATACAACTTGCAACGTCATGATACATTGCTGTCAAATACCATGTATATAAAAGATTGTACTCGTCCGCTCTCCTGACATACCAATCCTTATAATAAGTCAAAAAACTTTGTAATTGGTTTATCAGCTTATCTCTCAGAGTTGAACTTTTCTCCATAAAGGCCATTCCCATTAAATAGAGAGAAATTGTGTGCTGATGTTTTCCATGCTCCAAATATTTTTCTAAAAAGTCAAACATCATACATTTTTCTTTGCACCCCAGTTTATAGTGGCTTTCAATAAAATCCAAACAACTCGGCCTGCTTGTTTCAGTGTCCCAAAACTTGTCGTTTGATACAGGAATACCATAATATGATTTTTCATATTGGCTATACAGCTCATATAAATTCATAAATTGCTCCTTTTCATCCTACCCACATAGCAGGACGAACTCCTCCGATTTTATCAACATCTTTTCCAGTTGCGAGAAGATAGCCGCCTTCAGTTACTATTGTCGCACGATCAGCTTGCGTTCCCGGCGTTCTTAACCACCACCAGTCCTTCATACTTCTTTTTTCTGTTGAAGCAAAATATCTATTTGCCTCGTAAAAACTTAGAACAAAAATTTTATCCACCGTGTCATTTCCTGCTTCTATATTATTAGACGAATTGTTTTTATTTTTCAGTAAATTCTCGGAAATCAGTATTTTCTCCTGTTCAGTAAAAAATTTTGCATAAAAATTTGTATTCAGCCACTCTCTCAGATCCGAAGCCTCCCATGTAATTCCTTTCAATGTCTGATGATATTTTTTGTGTGCTAAAATATTTTCACTCACAATGAGCTTTTTTCCATTTTCCTCAGCTAAAACGATCCACTTGATTTCTCCATCAATTTCCAAATCTCCATCATTACACCTACCCAAAGTAACAATATCTCCAAGTCTTGCCGTCAAGATACGCTGGCGTTCAACATCAAACTTCTGCTTTTCAATCAGTTCATCTACATTCTTATATCCTAAAATACTTTCAAATAATTCATTTGCTTTAATATAGTCTTTCTGCTTTTGAAATTCTAATGCTTCTACATAGACAGCTTCTTTTTCTTCATTAATTACTTTTTCTTTATGTACGTTGTACAAATAAATTGTTATCACGCTCCCAACCGCAATCGTCATCATCACTATTCCTACGATTGCCAACTTTTTCTTGATTTTTTTAATTCTTTGTAGTTGCTCATATTTTCTAGTTTTATCTAGCTTTACAATGCTTTTGTATTCGCTTTGTACCTCTCGATATTGAGCCGTTTGAAACCGATTTAATTTATCTTGTGCGCTTACGATTTGTTTTTCTATTTCTTTTCGAATTTGGGAAATAGTCATATCATCACAGATAAGTCCAGAAATTCCCACTTCAGTAAGATCATCTTTTAACTTATTTATTAAAGTTGCATTTCGATTGACCTCTGATTTTTGAAATGCGGGCTTCAATTTTGTACTGCCACAATATACCAAAAGATTCACTAGCTTTTCTGATGTATCAGAATTTCCCTTGCTTCTATTTATTGATCTTACCATGTTTTATAACGCAGCTATTCGTGCACGGTAGTAACCATATAGATAATCTCGCTTTTTTTGTAGAGTAGTGTTAATTGATGCCTCTGACGTACTTGATATGAGATATCCTACTAAGCATTTACATGGCTGTGACATAACAGCAGTTCCCATAATTCCAAACATTCCGAACTCATCCATTATGTCCTGTGGAAGTGCCATAAGAAACGGAATCTCCATCAGTCCAACTACAAGTGTCAATCCAACTACTTGCTCAAAAAGTTCAAGACTTCCTTTTTCTTGTACTTTTATTGTCATACGCATACAAATTATAATCAATGCTATTATGCTTCCAATGAACGGCATCATTTGGAAGCCATCTTTGAAAATCAAAACCATTTCAATAATGGAGGCCATTACAAATCCTAAAGCAAAAAATCCCTCTATTAAATACCATATCAACATCCCCATCTAATTATCTCTCCTTGTCGCTTTATTTGTTCAACACCATAACACTTGCATCATCCATCGACCCATTTTCTACAGCCTGCTCTATCAGCTTTTTACAAAACTCCATCTTAGCATCTGCCGCACAATAAATATCTTCCATTTCATCAATGCTTACATGGTCGTGGATACCATCCGATGTGACAATCAGCATATCCTGTCCCGAAACATCAATCTGCTTCAATTTCAGCAAAGCCGGATTGTCTGCGCCAAAACAAGCTGTGATTTCATTTTTACGCTCAAAGGATTCCGCTGTGAAAGAGTCCAGTTGTCTGGTTGCCAGCAAGTATTCCAGCGTGGTATCATCCCGTGTCAGTTGCTTCAGGTATTTTTCGTTGACTACCGCATACACTCGTGTATTGCCCACATAAGTTATTTTTGCAGAATCTTCGGTAAAGTCCATCAAAGCCAGTGTTGTTGCCATTCCTGCAAGGGCCTCATCCGCCCGTGAGCGTTCAATCAGTTTTCGATTGATTTCCGTCAAATTTTTAATCGTATGGTCACATTTTCCCAGTTCCTCCGCAACGAATTGGGATGCCACCGCACCGGCATTATTTCCACCAACACCATCTGCAACCGCTACAAAGCCCGCTGTACACTCACATTCATGTATGCCCATAGACAGAATGTTCTGATTCAAAACTACTCTGTCCTCATTCTGGGCTTTCTGCACACCTTTCTGGGTTGCCGCATAGATTTTCATCGTTTCACCTCAGGAACATTTCAACTCCGGTGGCAGAGCATCCGCTTGGATCTCATCAATTTTCAGGGTGGCATCCCCAAAGATCTCGTGGTCGAAAAGATAGCGTGCCAGCGGGTTGATCAGGAAGTTTTCGACAATATTGCCAATGCCACGGCCACCGTTTGACAGGTTTGCCAGCGCCTTTTCTTCCAGCGTCTGATAGGCTGCATCCGACAAGGACACCGCAATGCGCTTTTCGCTATGAAGATTACGGATAATCTTGTCCACCTGCGATTTCAGAATACGAACTGCAACTTCCGGACGGATATAATCGAACACAACAATATTTTCACCGATACGATTCAAAATTTCCGGTCGTCCCAGATCCAGTTTGAAATAATTCTCGATAGCACCCCGGACACGCACAGACATCTCCTGATACGGCATATCGCTGGTCACATTGGCCTCCCGTGTACCGTCTGCACCGCGCGTATAAATGCCAAGATTGCTGGTAAATATGATGATTGTTTCTGAAAAATAGACAGTATTGCCCTGTCCATCCGTCATGCGGCCATCCTCCAGAATCTGAAGGAACTTATCCAGAATCGAGGGATGAGCCTTTTCAATTTCGTCAAACAGCAGGATAGAGAACGGATTCTTTTTTACGGCATTTGTGAGCTGGCCACCGGCTTCATAACCAACATAACCCGGAGGCGCACCGAGCAGCTTCTGGTCGCTGTGGCTCTGGGAATATTCGCTCATATCAAAGCGGATGCAGCAGCTCTCGTCCCCAAACAGAAGTTCTGCCAACGTTTTGGCTGTTTCCGTTTTGCCCGTACCGGTAGGACCTGCATAAAACAGGACACCCTTCGGGCGGCTGTGCGACGAGCCCTGCAAGCCGGACATTCCGGTGATAGCACGTTTGATAACATCCAGCGTTTTGGAGATGGCATAGTCCTGCCCTTTCACACGGGCTTCAAAAGTCGTTTTTGCATTTTTGATTTCTTCCAACTGCAAGGTCTTCCAAGGATTTTCCTTGATGCCATACTTATACAGGTCGATAACATCGCACATATCCCGCACCGCAATGCGTTCATTTTTGCAAAGCCTGCGCAGGCCGTTGATCTCCGTGAAGCTGAAACCATCTGTCAGCGCCACAAATCGATCCTGAATCTTTTCCAGTTCCTCCGGGTGAGCAGCATAATACTCTTTTTCTTCCTCGTAAATATCTTTTGCAAAGAAACTGGGGAAGTTTGCGCCCTTCACCAGCACTTCCCGTTCTTCTCTGGATGGGTATGTAACTGTAATCGTTTTGACATTGGGATTTTGCAGATAGAACCATGCTGGCAGGTCGTTCGTTTTGTTCACGATCAGCACCAGCAGATTTTTTAGGATGCTGCCGTTTTCTGTCCGCACATCCTTCGCTTCCAAAGATGCTTGTAGCAACAGAGTAAAACTATCCACTTCACTCTGGTCCATATTATCCGGTTTCACGATATACCGGGATGCAAAGTTCATGATAATAACAGATGCTTCCCGATTTTGGGTCAGCGCAGCGTAGGCAATATCCGGTGCTGTATTACTTCTGCCTTTGAAAGCACCCTTGATGGTATGGTTCTCAACCGACGCATTCACCAGCTTTGCGAATACTTTGGTATATTCTTCCTCGCAGTTATTATAAAAGCCCCGCAAACTATCGTAAAAGATAATATTCTGGTAGCCAGAATCCTTGAAAAAGAAATGCAAATACTCCGAAAGGCGCAAAATGCTCCCCTTCGGGGTACTTCCTTCCTGCGGATACTGGTAAGAATCCAGCACATCACCCTCTAAAATCAGCAAGGGCTTTATTTTTGAGAAAATTTCAAGCTCCTTGTGCCATTTTGAAATGTAGTCGCTCATTTTGATTCCTCGTATTTATTCCTATGTTCAATTACAATATTATCCGGCAACTCTTTTGGGTACATTGAATTTCCCAGAAGAACCACTTTTGTCTTTCGGGTTGCAGGTCGAATACCCGCAAATGCGTTATATTCAATGATAGAAACACTTGCAGGCATCACTGTTTCTTCTAGTTCCCGAATTTTGTCCTTTAGCAGCCGATTTTCTTTTCGAAGTTCATCCATTGGTATATACCTTATATATTCTTAAATTCACTAAGTGGTCTTGCTTCTTTTCCTTGTAATCGACAATCTCTCTGAATTCGACTACCTGGCAAGCAATAAACAATAATGTTTTCTGGGATTTTTCTCATTGTTGTCTCCATCCCTAGAACAACCAATGCAATTTGATCATCTCGTGAATATCCAAAAACATCATCAGCTATTTCTTTCACAGATTTTGGAACAACCAGTTCAGACACTTTTGTTGAGCCGAACACCTCGGATTCGATAGTTTCTAGCTCTTCATTCAATATTACTTTTTCTAAAGAAGTGCAGCCACAAAACACCCATTTTCTTAAAGTGCTTATTTTCTCAGGGATAATCACATTTTTTATACCTGTGTCTATAAATGCGTGCATTTCAATAGTTTTCAGGGACCTCGGAAGACATATTCTTTCTAGTCTTTTGCACCCGATAAACGCATAATCACCTATGCCTGTCAAACCTTCCGGAAAAATAATATTCTTTAGGTAAATACACGATGCAAACGCACTTTCTCCTATTTGCACAAGATTTTTAGGCAAATACACTTTTTCAAAATCCGTTTTCATAAAGGCATCTTTGCCTATATATACAACATTCTCTCCACGAATCCTCTCCGGTATGACGAGTTCTCCTGATGTGTCAAATCCTTTAAACCCCAAAATTTCAATTCCTTCACCGGGTATCATTCGATATATAAACTGCTCCTCCAAATTGCTCGTAATGGATACATTTTGCATGGAATCTCGGATAGCCTCCTCAATTCTGGCATCCATCGTAGCCTTCTCTTCCGCCAGTTGGTCAATGACCTGTTGTTGTGCATCCGCGTTCAATTTTTGACTTCCTGCCGCAGCATTGACAAGTTTACTTGCTACTAGTGCGCGCTGCCGCTGGGCGATATATTGTCCCATCTCACCGGATTTGTTCATATCCGCAAGCGTCGCAAAGGTATCTTCTAGATACTTCATGCGTTGTTTCAGCAGTTCAATCTCCTGCCGGAGACTTTCCAATTCATTCATAAATTTTTACCTTATACGCTTCTAAACTCGTTGAGTGGTTTGACTGTCAACCCTAGTGCTCGTGCATTCCTTTGAGCTTCGCTTCCTGCAAGGCAAAAAATAATCTTTTTCGTGGGACTCCCATGCTTGCCTACTTCTATTTTTGTAGATTGCCCTAAAATTGCAATATTTATGCTCCCGTTTATCCAATCAAATGCATAACTGCAAATCGTTTTGACGCTTTTAGGAATTACAATTTCAGGAATCATTGTCTGAGCAAATGCAAAGCTCCCAATGGTTTCAAGCTTCTCGCTTAAAATCACTGTTTTTAATCGCACACAATCCTGAAAGCATCCAAGATTGAGATTTGTCACATTTTCTGGTAATGAAATTTCAGTCAATCCGGCACCCTTAAAGCATTCCTGCCCTAAACTTTTTAGCCTGTCAGGTAATTTGATTGTCGCTAATTTTTTGCATCCTTCAAAGGCACTTTTTTCAATATAAATAACGCTATTAGAAACATTTGCTTTTTTGATGCCCATGTTTTTAAAAGCTTCTTCTCCAATCTGAATAACAGGTTGTCCCTTTATTCTATCTGGAATCACCAGTTCATCTACTTCAAACCCATTAAACCCCTGAATCTCCACGCCACCGGGAACTTCTCTATAAGTAAACTGCTCTGCCAAAGCATCCTCGGCAGGCGTATTCTGTGCAGATGCTCGGATAGCCTCATCAATTTTAGCATCCATAGCCGCTTTTTCTGCCGCCAGTTGGTCAATGACTTGCTGCTGGGCATCCGCATTCAATTTTTGAGTACCTGCCGCCGCATTGACGAGTTTGCTAGCAGCCAATGCCCGCTGACGCTGAGCGATAAACTGCCCCATCTCGCCAGATTTGTTCATATCGGCAAGAGTAGCAAAGGTATCTTCCAGATATTTCACACGCTTTTCCAGCACTTCGATTTTTGCTGTAAGTTCAGTATATTCGCTCATGTTGACCTCCTGCATCGTTCAAAAAGAGAACTCTTTTTTATGGATTCCGACCGACACCACCGTGTCGCCCACAGTAAAGTTTTGAATCTGGTTCTGCCCGTTTTCCAAATAGTTTGTGTATTTTTTTCTTAACTGCCCCTCTAAAATCAGGATATTCTGATTGTCTGACCCACGGAGAAAGCACCCGTTGTTTCGCTCCTGAAGATAAGGCCCATCGATCAAAACCGAAATCCCGGTCAAATCTTTTCCTACCAGTTCATCGAATGTATAGCCGGTATATACCAGAATATCGGGGCTGATAGTTTTAAGTTCCTGAATCAGCTTCATGCAGGCATCAAATTGAAAAAGCGGATCACCGCCTGTCAGGGTAAATCCATCCACCGGGTAGTGGTCCGCAATTTTATGGATCATCTGCATGACCCGCTCCTGTGACACCTGATACCGCTTCTGAAACCCCCACAGTTCCGGGTTGCTGCATCCTTCGCAGCGTCTGGGGCAGCCGCAGAACCAGATACCGATGCGCTCTCCGGGTCCCAGCACTTCCACCGGGTACAGAATTCGTGCAATATACATCAGATTTTCCTTACCAGAAGATACGCCGCTAGCTCTTGCCGCTTTCCATCTTTGCAGAAGCCGCCCAAACCGACCTCATCGCCATCTTTAACCCCAACCGTACTTTCAATTTGCTGGTCATTCACAAATGTCGGATTGGTGCTACTCAGATTTTCCAGATAAAGTTTCCCGTCCTGCATATAAAAACGGCATTGTTTTCGGCTCACATAGCTCTTTCCAGCCAGAAAGCACCGCAGTTCATGTTCTCGCCCTACAACGACCTCGTCTTCCGTAATGTCGTATGCAAAGGTTCCGTCCAGACTGGTCAACCGATACTTTTCCTGCGCTGCTTCCAACTCTGTTGGAAGGATATCCGAAATATCTTCTCCGCAGGCACTGCACTTGCGGGCGTTGGATGGGTTTTGTGCCCCGCAATCGCAGATACGGACAAGGACCTTCGACGGTTCTTCCAAAGGCGAAGTTTCTGGTTTCGGTTCATCGTCTTCGTCCATAATGCGAACACCCATCAAATCCGCCGAGCAGTTCTCGCAGTCCATCAGGGACGGGGCGTTTTTCGCCCCACAAAATGGACAAATCTTGAATTTTGCCATAATCAATTTTTACTCCTTCAGATACCGTTCCTTGCCCTGCCCTATGCCACTGCGTCTATTATTTGCCATGAATGTATCAATAGGTGCAGTTGTCTGATAATCCGACACATTGATGATCTGTGCATAGTCTTCGGATGGAGGAAGCAGTGCCAGCCGACTTTTCAAAACCACGCCTTTCGCTTCCAGCCGCTTTTCAATCTCTGAGAAATCATCGCAGAAAGATTCCATAGATTCGCACAGTTGTTTGGCCTCTGCCGCATCCGGCAAGCGGTCATCCGTGTCCAATCCACCCAGTTCCATGGTGATTTTGCCGTCATCGGCATAGGTCACGTTTACCGCCGTTCCATCCTCGTAAGCGTACAACTCGTTGGTAAAGTGCCGTCCGTTCTTTTTGTGCACCTGACGCTGACCGATCACATCATAACCCATTTCTGCCATCACTTCGTCAATGCTCTGGCTGATGTAGGCTCGTTCATCGTCCTCTGCAAGCTGCTGTTGGAGCCTTTCTATCTCTTTTTGCAGCATTTCCAGCCCTGCCTGACAGCAGCGCGTTTCTTTTGGCTCAACCTCTGCGGACAAACACAGCGCCTCATAGCAGGCTCTGGTCTGTGAGTACACCTCAAAAATCCTCTCATACGTAACGATTTCTTTTTGGCAATCGGCAAGCAGCGGCATCACAGTAATAGCCGCAAAGTTCTTCAAGTGTTCTTCATCCTGCAATTTTTCCAAAGCAGATTTCGCCTGCTCTCCCCGTGCAAAAAGGTCATCTGAGATTTTCGGCTGTGCATCCAGCACTTTGGTCAACTCGGCGCAAATTTTTGCTTTCAGGTTTTCTGAGCTATCAACAATTTTTTCTACCGGAGCAGGCGATACATCATTTTTCACAGAGAATGCGTCCGCAATGCTGACACCAAAATAGCGTCCAAGTGCCTCGTCATTTTCTTGCGCCGCTTGCTGGATCTTCTGTTGAAGCAACGCAATTTCAGCTTGCCGTTGCTTGATTTGCGTGCAAATGACTTTCACATGAGCGGCATCCTTCGATTCCACGTTCTGAGCAAGCGCAACAGCACTTGTAACCGTTTCTTGCATTTCCTGAATCAGCCGCTTCAAACCATGATCGTTTCCAGTTTTTGCAGTAAGCTCCTTTGCAACAGCCTGTTCCCGAACGAACGTGCTGTTTTCTTTTTGTATCTGTCCAAGCGTATTTTTCACCCAGATACAGTTCTCTTTTCGCTCCTGCTCAATTCTGCGCTGTTCTTCAAGGATTCGCAGTTGTTGTTCAAGCAGTTTACGCTTCCGCTGCTCTGCAAGTGCCCTTTGTCGAGCCGCTGTTACAGTATATCTTGATGATTTTGGACCGGACATTACATTCAACTTCTTTCAATATAACAATATTTCTTTTGAGGAACATCCAATTTCTCATAGTATTCTTCTATTCTTCTTACTGGCTCACTTAGTGGCTCCAACATTAGTAATAAGCTTATGAGATTTGACTTATTGCAACTTTTTCTGTCAACATTGTATTTTACATTTTCCGCAACTGCTTTTTCGGCAGCCAGCAACGCTTTTTCCGAACTGAAGCAAAATCTTTCAGAAAAGTCTGCTACACAAAAAAGGATTTTCCCGTACTCCATTGTATCATATCGATAGATGATACAAGGATTATTTATATAACCAGTAGCTTTGCTACCATCACCGTTCGTATAAGCCCATGTAAAACGTTCATCCCCAGTTTTAATACGTTTTGAATCCCCTGCCACAAAGTTTACTGTATATTCGTTGCGTTTCACATTAACATAAGCTCGTTCCCAATCTCGTTCTACTCTAATAAAAAAAGCATCTCGTTTTAATGCGGTAACAAATTTTCCATCCAGTGTAAATACTAGTACGGTTTTAGAAAAGATACAAAAGCAAAATTCCATCAGCCGCAAAATCACAGGCTTTGTAGCTGATCTGAAATATTTCAAATCAGCCGGTAGCGGATTTTTTGTCACCGTTTCCCATCCAAGTCCGTTAATTTTTTGAATCCGATGACTTTTTCCGATTTCTTGAATCGCGGTACGAATGCTTTCCAATTCCGTAGATGAAGTTTCATTTAAGGCAATACCCTGTGGTTTTAATTTATTTCGCATAGCCTGTAATTGTATCCAAAAGTCTTGTAGCTCTGCCACATTCCCCTTCCATTTCGCGTCTTTTTTCTTTTCATGTATACTACCATTACATCCCATCAATTCTTTCGCTTTTTCATACAGTTGCTTCCATTCCGCATTTTGCTTTGTCACCTCACGGATATAACTTTTTACGCAATAAGCAACTTCTAAATCAACCAATGAATTTTCAATTTCCGTTATGCTTGGAACACCACTCTGTATGGAACTTTCAGATTTTGCTATAAACTCCCGAATATTCTCTAACACAAATGCTGTATCTGTTTGAAAATCTCCTTTTTTAACAATATCTTGAGTTGTACCAAGGTCGTTATCCTGATGTTCTACTTTTGAATTGTCGCCATGTGCATCTCTTATTTTCTTAAAAAAGCCAATCATATCAAATGCCACCAGCCTGATTATCAAAATTCAGTCTTTCATTCTCACACAAGAGTCTTTTTCCACTGCTCAATCTCATTGCTCTTACCCTGTGCAATCAGCCACGCCTCAAACTGCGGGTCAAGAGAATTATCCACACCGATAATATTCTTGCAGAACACATCAAACTTATCAAAGGAACTCGTAAGCAGCGTATTCATACGCTCCGCCAGCGCATCGATAGAATCAAACTGTTTACCAGCCAGAACGAACTCACGATCTCCAGAAATCAGATAAGCCAGCAAATAATAATTAAGTGCCATCTTTTTGGCGTTTGATTTGTGTAGCCGTACTGCGGATTCAATAGATTCTGCACCTTTCACCTGTGCCTCGTTGAACTTATGAGCCTTCATATACGAAGAAATCAAACCATAAGACAGCATTTCATTCCACACGGGGCATTCTTCCACATTCCCGCTACGCAGCTTTTTCATCAAGTCTGTTCCGAAGGCATTCAGCGATTCGTACTTCTGATTTTTCCAGAACAACGCATCCATGCCGGGAGCCATTTTGTACAACAGATTCCAGAACGCAACATCTTCATTTTCGCCGCGCTTTGTTACACTGTCCTCTGCGTCCATGCAGGCTTCTGCAATTTCCGGATCACAAGCCATGAAAAATCCGGTGAGCAATCCACGATAGAGCTGCTTTTTGCCATTGTCCCAATCAGAGGCCAATGCCTGCACCAGTTCGGTTGTGTCCGTGTACAGTTCACCTCGAAATTTGTAAGCAGGGATCCGGGCCGTATTAGATTCAATGTTAGCCTCACCCGGAATCGGCTGATATTTCCCAGCGCACCAGTTGCAGACTTCTTCGTAAGTCCAACGGCGATTGGGATTTTTCTTGTCATTGCGGTTAGCGAGATCACTATATGTCAGTCCCTCAATCAATTCTTTCAGTGCTTTCGGCATCTCATCCGGGAACGGAATCTTTTGGATGGACATATACTGTGTAATTTCATCGTTTGACATCCCCGCATACGGAGTGCGCCCACAGAACAGCTCGTAGAGCGTAATGCCAAGCGAGTAGTAGTCCGATTCTTCCAGAAAAACGCTGCGGAATGTTTCTGGTGCAGAATATTCTGGCGTCATTCCGGTTTTGGTAACAAGCACTGTCCTGCCATCGTCAATCACAGAGCTGATACCGAAGTCAATAATGGCAATATCCCGACCATTATCAAGCCGCATAATATTGGAAGGCTTCAAATCCTTATGGATCACACCGATTTTGTGCAGTTCTCTCAATGCTTCATTGATGCAAGGGATCACAGTTTCCCGTAGCTCTTGGTACGAAAGCCTTTTACCCTGAAGGCTTCCGTTCTTATAGTACGGCAAAATCTCTACCGTTTTTCCATCGACCATTCCAGTATCAATCATATGCGCAACATACGGCGATTGGATTTCCTTTAACGCCTGCATGACTTCGCTTTTGATTGCAACATCTCTGCGGTAAATTTTTGCAACATACGATTTTTCTTGATAGTTGCACAAGTACAAATCAGCTTCACCCGATACAACATCCAGCGGTTTCACCACAGAATATTTTCCCAACAGCAACTGTTCCTGCACTTGTGCTTCAATCTCATGCGCCTGCGCAAGTTCTGAATTGACTACCGTTTGCGATGCCATTTCCTCTTTCTGGCTTGCTACATTCGGATTGACTTTTGTTACCGCATTCAGGATTCTGGCAAAAGGATTGATTTTCGTTTCATTGCCCATTTTGGTTTCTCCTCTATCTATCGTATTCATCTCACTGGATTGAAAAGCAATTTTTGTTTTGCTTTCATTCTACCACGTTCTGCATCACATCTCAAATTTTGAGCAAATTATTTTCAGCTTCTGTAAGGATTCACAAATCCGCTATGCAGATTTTGTGATGCTCGCTAAAGAATTTGATGTAGCATAGGCACAATGTGTTCATATAAGTCCTACTATCACCACTTTACCACAATAAAATTCGCAAAAGCATCTTGACGAGCCGTTTAATCTATGATAATCTCTGTCACAAATCCCACTGCTTTTGTGGATTGGTCCAGAACCATCCACAAAATGTGGTCGTGTTCATTTTGAACACAGCCACAGAAAGTGGTTGGTTATCACCGTG
>ENA-OOZG01001902-OOZG01001902.1-human-gut-metagenome-genome-assembly--contig:-NODE-1902-length-13854-cov-3.562577_pt1 | contig 13854 bp, 15 predicted proteins | sample MGYA00241706_ERZ501384 | MGnify/ENA primary metagenome ERZ501384 (study PRJEB25962, sample SAMEA2042742) | human gut metagenome | biome: human gut; feature: human-associated habitat; material: faeces... | reverse complement strand
CATGGCCGGGAACCATTGCAATCACTGCGTTTCTTGCGTTTTGCTCATGGCTGATCCTTCATATAGGAAGAGGTGTTTTCCCCATTGTAGGGGATGATCTCGAGATTGATCGCCGGATACTTTTCATGCACCAGATCGTAGAACTGGGACATATTGCGGTAGGGAGCGTTCATCGTGATGACCTCATGCTCGCCGGAGGCGGTATTGTCATCACTCGTGTTGTTGACAGCACAGTTGCCAAACAGCGCCGCCGTGCAGCCCAACGCTGAAATCAGGCTGAGCACTCGTTTTTTCTGCATGATTTTCTCCCTTGATCCGATGGTGCCGCCGCTCTCTTTCGGAATGTGGAGGAGCAGCGCGCGGCAAGATCGCGTGCGAGGTGAGCCGCAGGTATGAATTTCGCCGCAAATTTGTTAAGAAATCGACAAAATTTACTTTATTATACGCCGAACGAGCAGTTATTGCAAGGAAGAAACGGAAATTTACACAAAATGCGCCGCTTTTTTACATATATTTTTCCCGCGCGATACGAGAATTGTTCATACTTTATTTACACCGAATTTAGGTTCGCTTAAAGAATCCACGTTATACTTCAGCCATAGCCTAAAACAAAGGGCGACAAACAAAAAATTCTGGGGTCCACTGTCCACCTCGCCGAACGGCCAAAGCGGCAGACCAAGAAAAACACCGCGGCGCGGTGTTATGATAAAGATCAAGGATCAGTGCAAGCAAACAGCACCGGCGAGAGTTTTCCATCTTTCTCTCGCCGGTGCTGCATTTTACATTTTGAGCTTAATTCGCTGCGGGGGCCTTTTCAAATTCTGCCGCGACCTGCTCGAGCAGTTTGCGGATGGGGAGGTGCTGCGGGCAGACCTTTTCGCACTTGCCGCACTTTAAGCAGTCGGACGCCTTGCGGCCCGGCGCGGTGTGGACATCTTCATAGTAGCAGTCCGCGTTCCAGTCGTGGTGAATCTGCTTGGTGTTCATAATGGCGAAGAGGTCAGAGATAGAGATGTGCTTGGGGCAGCCGTCCGTGCAGTAGCGGCAGGCCGTGCAGGGGATGAGGTCCTTGCTGTGGAAGATCTCCTGCACCTTTTCCACCGCGGCGCGCTCGGTCTCGTCGAGGGGCTTGAAGTCCCGCATGAACGAGATGTTGTCCTGCATCTGTTCCATGTTGCTCATGCCGGAGAGCACCATCATCATGCCGGGGAAGCCCGCGACAAAGCGGATGGCGTAGCTCGCGGGGCTGCCGCCGTGCAGGTCTTCAAGCACGGCCTTTGCGTTCTCAGGCAGGTTCACGAGGTTGCCGCCCTTGACGGGCTCCATGACGATGACGGGCTTATTGAATTTGCGGCAGACCTCATAGCACTTGCGGCTCTGCACCGCGGGATCGTCGTAGTCGACGTAGTTGAACTGGATCTGGACAACTTCGATCTCGGGATACTCGGTCAGAATGCGCTCGAGCACCTCGGCGCGGTCGTGGAAGGAAATGCCGACGTGGCGAATTTTGCCCTCTTTTTTGAGCTCGAACGCCGTCTCATACGCGCGGCACTCCTTGAAGTGGTCATAGTTGACAAGACCCTGCGCGTGCATCAGATAGAAGTCGAAATACTCGACGCCGCAGATCTCGAGCTGGCTCTCGAAAAACGGGCGGATGTCCGCCTCGGTCTTGAAATAGTTCGCCGTCAGCTTGTCGGTCAGGATGTACTTCTCGCGCGGATAGCGGCTTGTCAGGCAGGTCTTGAGCGCCTTTTCGCTCTTGCCCTGGATGTAGCCGTGCGCAGTGTCAAAATAGTTGAAGCCTGCGTCTAAAAACGCGTCCACCATCTGCTTGGTCTGCTCGATATCCACCTCTTCGCCGATCATCGGCAGGCGCATGCAGCCAAAGCCAAAATTCTTCTTGATCCGATCCATAGTTTACTTTCCTATTCTTATCCTTTTCCTGCTTGCCGGCAGAAAAGTAGTTTACCTTTACTCCTGCGGAATCGTCTTGAGTTCGCGCCGGATGGCGCGGAAGCGCTCGGGCACGTCCTTGTCCGCCATATCCCTTGGGACATCGATCGTGCCCGCGGCCTTCGCAGTTTCATAATACCAGCATTTGTACTCCACGGTCTCGAGCGTGTGGCGCATCTCCTCCATCTGCGCGAGCAGCACGTCGCGCTGGTGTGTGAACATTTTAAGGCGCGTGTCGATGGTGTCGTCGCCGCGCAGGGCAAGCTCGATGTACTGGCGGATGTCTCTGATGGACATGCCGGCCTTTTTCATGCAACCGATGACCTGTAACCACTCGAAGTCCGACTCCTGAAACATGCGGATGCCGCCGGACGAGCGCTCCACAAAGGGCAGCAGACCCTCCTTATCGTAATAGCGCAGCGTGGAAGCGGGGACGTCCAGCTTTTTCGCCATCTCGCCGACTGTGTAGACCATGAAATCCTCCTGAAATGAAAGTGCGCTTTAGGTTGCAGCACAGTGAGTAACTTTAAGTTTCTTTTAGCATACCGCAGCGAAGGAGGCCTGTCAAGCGCCGCACAAAAAGAAAAGCCGCCGAAGGCGGCTTTTCCTCAAATCTTCAAGATCGCGCGAATGTCGTCCAGCGTTTCGGCAAAGTAGATGCCCTCCTGCCGCTCGGGCGTGGAGAGGCCCATGTCGATCATGTGAGCGAGCAGGGCTTTCAAGTGGTCGTAATAGCCGTTCAGATTATAGAGGATGCACGGCGCGGCGAGCTGCTTGAGCGACACCTTCGACATGATCTCGCTGATCTCCTCGAGCGTGCCCGTGCCGCCGGGGAAGGCGATGAACGCGTCGCCGAGCTCGATCATCTTCGTCTTGCGCTCGGTCATGTCGCGCGTGACGATGAGCGTCGTGATCTCGTCATACTCGTAGCCCTTGTCGATGAAAAACTGCGGCTCCACGCCGGTCACTTCGCCGCCCGCGCGCAGCACGCTTTCGGCAAGCGCGCCCATCAGGCCGTTTTTCGACCCGCCGTAGACAAGGGCGTTGCCGCTCTTGCCGATGAGACGGCCCAGTGCGCGCACGGATGTCTCAAGCGTCGGATCGTTGCCACTGCTCGCACCGAGATATACGGTGATATTCATAGGAAACAGTCCCTTTCTGTCAAAAATGATTGCCACTATTCTACCACGGTATGATCTTTCCCGCAAGCGGCGAAAAATCGGCGTTGCGGGTGTAGTCCTGCTGTGGTATGATGTTCTCGCCGCGCACGCGGAAAAAGAGTAATTTTGACTGTTTTTGGAGATATCTTATGATCAAAACGATTTTGTGGGACGTGGACCGCACGCTGCTGGACTTTGACGCCGCCGAGCGCGCCGCCATCCAGAGCCTTTTTGTCGAGTTTGGCCTTGGCGAATGTTCGGATGAGCAGGTCGCGCGCTATTCCGTCCTGAATATGAAATACTGGGAAAAACTCGAGCGCGGCGAGATCACGAAGCCGCAGGTGCTCGTCGGCCGCTTTGAGGAGTTTTTCGCGGAGGAGGGTATCGACGTTTCCCTCGCGCCGCAGTTCAACGATGCCTACCAGCTGCGTCTGGGCGACACCATCGTCTACCGCGACGACAGCTATGAGATCGTCAAGTCGCTGCGCGGCAAGGTGCGTCAGTACGTCGTCTCGAACGGTACGGTCGTCGCGCAGACGAAGAAGCTGACGCGCTCCGGCCTCGGTGCCCTGATGGACGGCGTGTTCCTCTCCGAGCAGCTTGGCGCGGAGAAGCCGAAAAAGGAGTTTTTCGACCAGGTCTTCGCCGCCATTGGGCCGGTTGAGAAGAGCGAGACAATGATCGTCGGCGATTCGCTCACGAGCGACATCCGCGGCGGCGACAACGCGGGCATTGTCACCTGCTGGTACAATCCCGAGGGAATCAAAGCGCCGGAGGGTTACCGCATCGACCACGAGATCAGGGATCTGCACGAGGTCTACGGCCTGCTGTGACAAGAAAAGGGAAGAGAACATTCCGAAAAGAATCGGAATGTCCTCTTTTTTGCGTTTACTGCTTGTCCTTCAGCCGCCGCAGGCAGATGCAGAGCGTCTTGACGTCGAAGGGCTTGGAGATGTGCGCATCCATACCGGCCTCGCGGCTGTGCTGCGCATATATAACGCAGTGCATTGATAAAACTATGGTTTTATTAAGTATTTATACAGTAAAAATAAAGATGAGAGTAACTTTTTACTTGCCAGACGGCAGGGAATATGCTACAATATGACCAATAAACCGAATTGGTCAAAAATTTCAACAAAGGAGGAAATGCCAATGGCCTTTTCCGCAGAGGAGAACGCAGCCATCCGCGAAACGCTGCTGCGAGAGGCGCGCCATTGCGCCGTCACGCTGGGGCTGCGCAAGACCTCGGTCGAGCAGCTCACCGAGGCAGCGGGCATCTCGAAGGGACTGTTCTATAAATACTTTGCGTCCAAGGAGCTGCTGTTTTTCGAGGTGCTGGAGGACATCCACAGCGAGGTCTATCAGGTGGCCGAGCAGGCGCTGGAGGAGGGCAAAGACCTGCCGCCCGACGAGCGCATCGCGAACGTGCTGCTCACGGCCTGCAGCCGCTTATCCGAGATCGGTGCGATGAAATTCATCGAGGAGGACTCGGCCTATCTGCTGCGCCGCATCCCCGCGCAGGTGAAAGCCGAGCACTACCACAGCGACGAGGTACATATCCGCGACCTTTTGGAAGAGAGCGGCCTGACCCCGCGCGGCGGTATCGCGCTCGCCGCTGCGACGATCCGCGGTCTAATCCTTACGGTGTCGCATCAGGAGCAGATCGGCGCGCTGTATCCGCAGGTGCTCGAAACGCTGACGCGCGGCGCGTGCGAAGAGCTGTTCCCGCGGGCGTGAGCGCCGCGTGCGGCTTTTTATCGCTTGAAGTTAGAGATGTTAAACTGAAAATCAAAACAGGGAGGAATCTGCCGTGTCCAAGCAAGCTACCGAATTTCAGAAAAAAGAAATGAGCAAGATGTACCGCGGCAAGGAGATCTTCAAGCCGCTCAACACCGGCTGGATCGATGAACATGTCGCCTGCGTGCGCGAATGGGTGGCGAACATCTTTTTCTACCGCAAGGGCGAGACGACCATCATGGTCGACGCGGGCTACAACTATGACTGTCTTGAGGAAAAGATGGGCTGGCTCGGCATCGACCCGAAGTCCATCCGCCATATCCTCATCACCCATCAGGACACCGACCATGTCGGCGCGGTGGAGGCGGACAGCCCCGGCCTTTTCCGTGACGCGAAGCTCTATATCGGAGAGATCGAGAACAAATATCTCACCGGCGAGGTGCACCGCAAGGTGATCTACCACTTCTACAAGCTGCCGCAGGTGACGATCAACAACGAAAAGGTGCTGCTGCACGACGGAGAGGTCTTCGAGATCGACGGCATTAAGATCGAATGCTTTTTGGTCCCTGGCCACACGTGGGGGCATATGGTGTACCTCATTGACGACAGGTACCTCTTCACGGGCGATACGATCTGGTTCGGCGCGGATGGCGGCTACAGCTTCATTTCCGCGCTGGCGGAGAGCAACAAGCTCGCAGTCAAGTCGCTGGCGGAGTTGGAGCAGAAGCTTCGCACGCGCGGCCTGCGGCCCGTCATCCTGACGGGCCACACCGGCTGGACGGACGATCTCTACTTCGCCTTTGCGCACCGCGACAAGCTCTGCTCGCCGTTCAAGAAAAAAGTGCACGACCCGTCCGCGCCGTATGACGCCTACGACGAGTCAGACGACACGGAGGAGAACGCCAAGCGCGGCTTTTTGCCGCCGGTGCAGAAGATCTGATGCGGAGCGGAGAGAGGTGGGTTTTTCCGCCTCTCTCCGCGGTTTTGGTGAATTAAAAGAGTAAAGCGTGCGCATCTATATTCTTACATTTTCTTTTCTCATGCCACTTGCGAAAACCTAATAGACATGATAAAATCAACTGAACAAACGGACGCCGCAAGGCGCCCGTTTGACAAATGAGAGAAGAGAGATTTTAAGAAGAGAGAGGGAAAACCAATGGATCATCAGCGCAGAGCGGATCTGATGCTGCTGCTGGCGACGAGCTTTTGGGGAATCTCAAATTGCCTGACGGCGATTTGCCTGCGGGATATGCAGCCGCTGACGCTCAATGCGTTCCGCTTTATCACGGCCTTTCTGGTGCTGGGCTTTGTTTTTCGAAAGAATTTGCGCCGCGTGAGCCGCGTGACCGTGAAGTACAGTATTCTGGTCGGACTGTCGCTCGTCATCGTGTATACGAGCCTTACCTACGGTGTGCTCTATACCTCCGTTTCCAATGCGGGCTTCATCGGCGCGCTTTCCGTGGTGACGACGCCGATTCTGGAGTTCATCGTCTACCGCAAAAAGCCGGAGAAGAAGTTTGGCGTTTCGATGGTGCTGTGCCTTGTCGGCCTTGCATTGATGACGCTGAGCGAAACGCTCAAGCCTGCCTTCGGTGATGTGATCTGTCTCTTTGCGGCGGTGTTTTACTCGGTCGACCTGATGATCACCGAGCGGGCCGTTGCCGATGAGCGGGTCGATCCGCTGGCGCTCGGCGTGTGCGACCTCGCCGTCGTCGGCGTGGTAATCTCGGTGCTGTCGGTCTTTCTGGAAACGCCCGCGCTGCCCGGCACGGCAAAGGTCTGGGCGGCGTCGCTGTTCCTCGGCATCGTGTGCTCGGGCGTCTGCCTGGTGATCCAGAGCGTCTTCCAGCAGCACACGACGGCGAGCCGCGCGAGTCTCATCTTTACGCTCGAACCCGTGTTTTCGGCGATCTTCGCGTACTTCCTGCTGAATGAACGCATCGGCGTCAAGGGCTACATCGGCGCGGCGCTGATGCTCGCGAGCCTTGTGCTGGTGGAGGTCGACGTGGGCGCGCTGTTTGGAAAGAACAAGAAAAAAGCGGACTAAATCCTCTTTGCCACGTTTGGTTGCGGACTTGCAAGCCTTGACTGGTGGCGCTTTTCGCCGCAGTCGGCTATACTGGGCGCATCAAAGCAAACGGAGACCCTGGGAGAAAAATTACAGATGCTGCGCAGATCGCGCGGTTTATCGCAGGAGCAGCTCGCCGCGGAGCTGGATGTCTCGCGGCAGGCCATCAGCAAATGGGAATGCGGCGACTCGACGCCCGACCTCGACAAGCTGCGCGCCATCTGCACGTACTTCGGCGTGACGACGGATTATCTGATCTGGGAAAGATCGGAGGACGCGCCGCAGGCAGCCGAGCAGAAGCAGGGTGGCGATACGCGCGGGCGGAGCGGTATATTCAACGATGCGCTGCTGCTGGTGATGACGATTGTTGTGATGGCAGCGGTGTGGAGCGTTGCGCGGACGGGATTCGAGTCGTATACGGCGCTGCACTTCGTCCTTGGTGCAATGGCGATAGCCGCCGCTGTGCTGGCCTGTACGGTTTGGAAAAAGCGCGGCAGACCGATCTGTTTTGGCATTGCCGCAGCCGGTGCGGCGCTGGCGATCGCCCGCCTGGCCTCTATGTTTGGTTATCTGGTGGATCTGTGGTCGACGTCGAGAGAGTATGCGGACGGGGGCGACTGGCCGATAGTTTGGGAGAGTGCCGGAAACTGGCTCCAAAGCGACTTGCCATATTACCTATTCTATCTTGTCCTGATCGTGGGCGGGCTGCTGCTCGCCCGCCGGCTCAAAAAGAGGGGAGAAGCATGACGACCTTTGACAAAGTGTACGCGGCGGTGCGGCTCATTCCGCGCGGCAGCGTTGCGACCTACGGGCAGATCGCTGAGGCGATCGGAAACAAGCGCCTTGCCCGCGTCGTGGGCTATGCGCTGCACGTCAACCCCGAGCCGGGCGTTATCCCGTGCCACCGCGTCGTCAAGCGGGACGGGGAAGTGTCAAGTGCTTTTGCTTTCGGCGGTGCGAACCGTCAGGTCGAGCTTTTGAAAGCCGAAGGCGTCGGCTTTTTGGATGACAGCCATGTCGACATGAAGCACTGCTGCGTCCGCGCCCTTCCGCTGATTTTAGATGAATAAAAAAGAAGCGTTCCTTTTGGAGCGCTTCTTTTTGCTTACAGAAACCGGCACAATAGGATCGGCAGGAACACCGCAGGGACGTAGTTCATCACCTTGATCTTCGTCAGGCCCAGCATGTTGAGCGATAGGCCGAGGATGAGAATCGAGCCGACGCACTTCATCTCGAGGATGACCGCTTCTGTGAGATACGGCGCGAGGAACGACGCACCCAGCGCGATGGCACCCTGATAGAGGAAGGTAGGGATGGCCGAGAGCGCCACGCCGATGCCGAGGGTCGAGGCGTAGACGACGGAGATGATGCCGTCGAGCAGCGCCTTGGCGTAGAGCGTCGAATGGTCGCCGGTCAGGCCGGAGTCGAGTGCGCCCATGATGGCCATTGCGCCCACGCAGAAGAGGAGCGAGGCCGTGACAAAGCCCTCGGAAAGCGAGGTTTTCGACCCTTTTCCGCCAAATTTTCGCTCGACCCAGTCGCCGAGCTGATGCATGTGTTCATCGAGCTGTAAAAGTTCGCCGAGGATCGCGCCGATCGCAATCGAAAGAATGGCAATGAGCGTGTTTTCGCCCGCGAGCATGCCGTCCACGCCGATGTAGATCACGCACAGGGCTGCACCTTTTTCCATCGCGTCGCTGAAGCGCTCGGGGATAAACTTGCCGAGCAGAAGTCCGGCGATGCTGCCCGCGACGATCGCGGAGGAGTTGACAATGGTACCGGTCAGGATCATTGACTGCCGCCTTCTTTCTCTTTCTCGTACCCGGCAAGCGTCAGGATGACGTCGCCCGCCATCATCAGCCCCGCGCAGCCGGGGACCCACGTTAAGCTGGCCGGTACACTGCGGCGGCCCGGCGGGGGCGCTTCCAGTGCTTCGGGCTTTGCGGGCAGTTCGGGGGAGTAGATCACGCGCAGGTGCTTGACGCCGCGCTCGCGCAGCTCTTTTCGCATCACGCGCGCGAGCGAGCAGTTGCGCGTTTTGGAGATGTCCGTGATGCATAGCTGCGAAGCATCCAGCTTGTTTCCCGTGCCCATGGCGGAGAGGATGGGGATGCCCTGTGCCTGCGCGGTCTGGATGAGGTCGAGCTTGCTCGACACCGTGTCGATCGCGTCGAGGATGTAATCATAGCGCGCGGTGAAGAAGTCCTCGCGGTGCGCGGCGTCGTAGCGCGCACAGATGAGATGCAGCCTGACGTCGGGGTTGATGTCGCGGCAGCGCGCGGCGAGCGCGTCGGTCTTATTTTTGCCGACGGTGGAGTGCAGCGCTTCGAGCTGGCGGTTTAAGTTTGTGGGGCTTACAGTGTCGTCGTCGATGAGCGTCAGCTCGCCGACGCCCGAGCGCACCAGCGCCTCGACCGCGTAGCTGCCCACGCCGCCAAGGCCGAACACGGCCACATGGCTGTGCCGCAGGGCGTCCATCGCATCGCCACCGAGGAGCATCTGCGTGCGTAAAAACTGATTGTCCATAGTGTCGCCTCAAAAGTCAGAATCAAAAAGAAATAAGCTGCCGGTCAGAAACCGGCAGCTTATTTTGTCGTAAGTAGGGAGATTTACCCGACGTACTTCATGCCGCTGAGCTGCTCGGCCTCCACACCATCGGTGATGGCAGAGTACCACTCGTTGTAGGCGTCGCTCTTGAGAGAGGTCTCCGCCTGAACGTACCAGTAGGGGTTCTCATTTGTGCTGACAAAGTACATCACGTGATAGCCGTAGCTCGTCTGCACGATGCCGGTGTCGCCCGCCTGACGGGAGGGATCGAAGCACCAATCCTCAAACTCGCTGACCATCTGGCCGCGGTAGATATCGGTGTACAGGCCGCCGGAGGAGGCGTTGGAGTCGGTGGAGTTGGCGACGGCCAGCGCGGCGAAGGCGTCCTCGGTCTTCTCGCCGTCGTTGTACTGCTGCAGGAGCTCGTTGGCCTTGTCCTCACTGTCAACAAGGATGTGACGCACGGAAACCGTGTGATAGTCGTTGCGGCTGCGGGAGTGGAAGAGAACGGCGACATAACCGCTGCTCTGCTCGGCGACCGTGGTATCGCCCGCCTGACGGGCATCGTCAAACGCCCAGGTCAGCATGTCGGAAGCGCCGTTTGCGGCATAGCCGATGTGCGCGTAGGTGCCTTCCATATCTTCGCCGATGGCGTCGAACGTCTCACCCTGCGCATAGCGGGAGAGAGCGGTCTCGGCCTTCTGCTTGGCCTGCTCGAGAAGCTCGGCCTTTTCTTCGTCCGTTGCGTCGTCGCCGGCACCGGAGGCGAAGAGAATGTACTCAATGTCGGCGCTCTGGAAGCTCTTGGGGTCGGCGTCGTAAGCGGCCTGTACCTCGTCGGAGGTGTAGGACAGGGAGTCAGAGTAGCTGTTGGAGTAAGCCTGCGCGAGCGCCATCATGCGGATGTTGCGCTCGAAGACCTTCTCGTTGACCAGCGGGCCGCACACGGCCTTGATGTACTGCGCGCGGGTGTAACCGGCGGAAGCTGCAGAAGCATCCAGATCGGAGAGCGTCTCCTGCACGGACTGCTCCACTTCCTCGCTGGCGTCAAAGCCTTCAGCCTCAGCCTTCTGCGCGAGCAGGGCGTAAGACTTGAGGCTCTCGAGCGCCTGATCGCGGAAATAGTCGTACCAGGTGCCGCCATCGGTCACGGGGCAGTCCTGCTCCTTGAGCGACTTGCTGGTGTCGAGACCGTAAACGCTCAGATAGTAGGAGTTCTGGGAGACGAAGCTGTTGTAGATGGTATTGTAGAAGTAGCTCACGTCGGCGGCCGTGTAGGTCTCGTTGCCGATGGTCACGGCGTCGGCGCTGCGTTCGATCACCTTGGAGTTGGCGACCGTGACGACGATACCGACGATCACGAAGATGACGGCGATGGCGATATACAGGGCATTGCTGCGGCGATCCTTCGCCTGCTCGTCCTTTTCGCGCTTCGTCCGGGGATCGACATAACCGCCTGCCAGATTCTCCTGGCGGCTCTTCTTTTCTCTGGATGCACTCATTTGTTTGTTCAGTCCTCTCAATTATTGGGTTTTGCAGATTTGCAAAAGTGCTATTGAAAATGCCCAATCATTATAACGAATGGAACACAATAATGCAATGACAAAATTGTGAAGATTCTTCGTACCATTTTCCGCCCGCAGGCGGAAAACAATTAAAATCGTAATTCCTGACGACATGTGCGTCAGGAATTACTCTTTGCGCAAAGCGAGTGTCGAATTGTCTGCTTGTGCAGACAATGAGGCACAGAGCGACGCGAATCGTTCTCAATGAAAGCGACGTAAGTCGGTTTCATTGAAGTTACTTCGTGCCGAAAATGCGGTCGCCCGCGTCGCCGAGGCCGGGGACGATGTAGCCGTGCTCGTTGAGATGATCGTCGAGCGCTGCGACGTAGATGTCCACATCCGGATGCTCTTTCTGCATCACGGCCACGCCCTCGGGGGCGCCGATGATGCACATGAGCTTGATGTGCTTGCAGCCGACTTCTTTCATGAACTGCACCGCGGCGGACGCGCTGCCGCCGGTGGCGAGCATGGGATCGACGATGATGACGTCGCGCTCGGCAATGTCGGGCGGCATCTTGAAGTAATACTTCACGGGCTCAAGCGTCTGCGGGTCGCGGAACAGGCCGATGTGGCCGACCTTGACGTTCGGCATCAGGGTGACCATGCCGTCGACCATGCCGAGACCGGCGCGGAGGATCGGCACGATGGCCAGCTTCTTGCCGGCGATGTGCTTGCAGTGCGCCGTGGCAACCGGGGTCTCCACGTCGATCTCCTCGAGCGGGAGGTCACGCGTAGCCTCAAAGCACATCAGCATGGCGATCTCGGAAATCAGCTCCCGGAATTCCTTGACGCTGGTGTTCTTGTCGCGCAGGATCGAGAGCTTGTGCTGGATCAGCGGGTGGTCAAAAACGTGAACTTTACTCATCTCGTCGTCTCCTTTGTTGATTCAATTTTTCATTCTTGCGCCGCCTGAGCAGCCAGCCGCGCCTGGCGTTCCCGCTCGGCCTGCGACAGGCGCAGATAGACCGGGAGCAGTTCCTCCGCCGGGGCCGGCGTCTGCCCGAAGGCGGCCATGGCCACGCCCCACGCGCTCTGGCTGACCAGATTGCCCGGCGCCAGCACCGCAGGGATGCCCATGTCCAAACATGTATTATAACACAACTGTGCGCCGTCGCCAACCAGAAAAGCGGATTTCTGCATTTTTCCCAGTTCTTCGCCCAGCTCCGCGAGCGAAATCGCACGGTCTTCACAAAGCCGCACCGGTTTTCCGCCCCGGATCTCGAACAGGGCGTTGTAGATCTGGCTGCGGCGGGCATCCATGGCCGCGCACACGAGCGCGCCCTCCCCCGCCGCGAGACCGTGATACGCCATGGCCTCGAGCGTCGACACGCCGATGGCGGGCTTCTGCGCGCCCCAGGCAAGCCCCTTGGCCGTGGACACGCCGATGCGCACGCCGGTGAACGAGCCCGGCCCGCGCGCGGCGGCGATGGCGTCGCCGGAGTCGGGCGTAACGGTGCCGATGGCATTGATCTTCTCGATGGCGTCATTGACATGCCAGCCCTCGAGCTTCAGAGACAGCGCGGGGAGCTGGGACATCACATCGCCGATCGTCGTTTCCGTGTAAGTGCCGAGGCCTACTCCATAGCGGGCCGCGCGGTGCGCGCCGGTCGCCTGACCAAAGCCTCTGGCCGCCTTAATAGCGCCGGACAGCGCATAGGAATACTCCGTCCAATCGCTGGGAATCGTCACGGTAACGGCCTGCTTGGAAGCAGTGCTGCTGAAATCGTAGGTTCCAGCCCAACCGGCCTGACCGCTGACAAACTCCGTGCCGTCCTCGCCCTTCACGTCAACGATGGGCGTGCGGTTATACACACCGGCCATCTTCTCCGCGGGGTTGATCAGGCCGTTAAACTGCACCTTCACCTTCGTACCGGGCGCCAGTTCGGCGTCGGCCGCCAGCTGATTGCCGTCCTCATCGTACAGGTCATAACTGATGCCGCGGGCGGTGACCACCTGATAGCTGGCCACGCCGTTTTTCTCGACCTTGATAATGTGCCGTCCGGTGGTCAGACCGCTGACGGTGACGGTACCGTCCTCCGACACCGCGACGCCGTCGGCAGTGAAGCCGCTGAACGTCATCTTATCGCTCACCGTGGAGCGCGCCACGGTGACGGTCGTGCCGCTCTCGGGCTTGAAGCTGTAGGACGCGCCCTCGCTGCCCAGATAGTAGAGGATATCATGCTCCGCATCCAGCGCCGTGCTGGAGGTGCCCAGACGGTCAACGACCATATTCGTTTCGATGCCCGTGCCGTCCTGATCCACCGTCACCACAAACACGCCGGTGAACTCCGGCCAGATGGCAGAAAGCTCCGTGCCGCCCATGCCCTCCGTATGGGTCATGGCATCATAGGTCACCAGCACAATTGCCGTACCGGCCTTATTGGCGGTCACAGACGCCACACTGCCCTAGGGATGAACATTCGTGGCAGATCACTGTCATTGCCGTTTTCGTCGATCACGCGATAGTGGACATCCGGCAGGGCGATCTTCGTGTTCATGTAGTTCTCAATCGCCTGCCAGTTGCGGAACACGTTCATCTCAAAGGACTGTCCCACATCCATGTTCTTATAGCCCTTTTGGTTGATCGTCAGGTACACATTGCCCAGATCGTATATATTCTTATCAAATCGGCTGACCGTGTCCTTGGTAAAGCTGCTGTCACCGATGTGCAGATCCTCGCTCGTAACCGTGATCGTCTGCGCCGTGTTCCACTTACCAAACGTCCAGTACGTCACACCGTCGGGGTGCTGTACGCGGACAAAATGGTAATTATAGTTCATATAGGAGTCTCTCTCAGGGACAACCGCCAGCGTAAAGCTCGCGG
>ENA-OOZG01001896-OOZG01001896.1-human-gut-metagenome-genome-assembly--contig:-NODE-1896-length-13882-cov-1.989369_pt1 | contig 13882 bp, 5 predicted proteins | sample MGYA00241706_ERZ501384 | MGnify/ENA primary metagenome ERZ501384 (study PRJEB25962, sample SAMEA2042742) | human gut metagenome | biome: human gut; feature: human-associated habitat; material: faeces... | reverse complement strand
GTAGCCGTCTGTGGGGTGGCTTTACCTTGCCTTTCGATTTGCCACCACTCCGTCACTTCGTGACACCTCTCCTCAAGGAGAGGCTTTCGTATGGCTCCCATTGAGGGGAGCCGGCGGCGTAGCCGTCTGTGGGGTGGCTCTTTTCTCTCTTATCTATTATCTGCTACTCGGGCGACCGATGATCGCCCCTACGAACGTTAAATTATCTTCTTTTTGAGTATTCCAATATTTTATGATTATTTGAGAAGAACTGCAAATTTGCGTCAAAATACAAATGTGAAACTTCGCCCTTATTCATTTCACCGTTTTCGATTTTATTTGCACAATCCCATGTTGTATCGACAATCATCCATCTGCCGTCAACGTATACTTCATTCCATGCGTGATTTTGTTCGTCGGTTGCAATACTTGTATCTGTCCACGCGGTATCATTACCGACACCAAGTGCGTATCCCGACACGACATTACACGGTATATCAATACTTCTGCACAGTGACGCCATAAGCGTTGCAAAACCAAGACACACTGCCTTACGGCTCTTTACTATATCCGTTGCGTAATACGGCGGTGCCTCGTCACTTGCAAGGCTGTCAACGTCATAATACATATAAGAACATATCCAATCGTGCAACGCAAGCACTTTTTCATAGTCGGTCGTTTTATCTGCCGTAAGCTGTTCGGCGATAGAGATTATACTGTCACTGTTTGATTGTATAGACGCGGTGTATTTAAGTGCCTCTTTAATTGACTTATCCTTTTCATACATTGCCTTATTATGTTCAAACACAGGTGACTGTTCGATAACCCAACCGCCGTTGCCGTCACGCACAAGTTTTACATAATTATACACCCAGCTTTCAAACTGTCCGTAAGGCTTATCACCGGTATACACGTCAACACCGACAGATGCGCCGTCCGTTTTCGGAATTGATATTGTTTTATTGAAACTATTTTCGGAATTTGCCGTAATCGAAACCTGTTCAAGCGTTTCACCGTTTTCATCGATAAATGCCGCAATCAAATTTGATTTACTTCTTGAGCCGACAATTCCGAATATCTGTATTCTGTCATAATCCGCAATCATAGAAATATTTTCGTTCGGATAAAACGAAAGCATAGGACTGTTCTGTATATACGCATTGACCGCCACATCTGACGGATCAATAGGTAAATCCTCCTGTTTTATCATTGCCATAAGCTCGGACGGTGTAGGAATATAATCCGTCACCCTCGAAAGCCGTTCGGACAATGCCGAAACCGAATCCGTAACCTCTGGACAATTTTCTTTAAGATACGGAACATAACTTCCGAAATTCAAGAAAAAGTCTGTCTGCGAATTAATCACGGCTATTCCTATTGCTAATATCAAAAGTATGGCAAAAAATTTCTTTATCGTTTTCATATCATACCACCATACCAAAATCAAATTTTATATAAAAAATGCTGCGACCTAAGTATATTCTTAAGCCGCAGCATCTTCCTTATTGGAGGCGCCACCCAGATTTGAACTGGGGAATAAAGGTTTTGCAGACCTCTGCCTTACCACTTGGCTATGGCGCCGGATACAAATAACAAAAGACGCATATTTTTGCGTCTTTTGTCTTGTAGTAAATGGAGCGGAAGACGAGATTCGAACTCGCGACGTTCACCTTGGCAAGGTGACGCTCTACCACTGAGCCACTCCCGCATTTCTTGACTGCTTTGTTATTATAGCACGGGAAATACGGTTTGTCAACTATTTTTTGAAACTTTTTTCGATATTTTTTTTGAAACTGTTTTAAACAGCATATAAATCAGCACGGTTAAGCCGAAATCGAACGATATGTTAAACAGAAAAAGCTGTTTTGAAATATCAGCCGCACCGTTGCCGATATACGGCATAGGAAACTGAATAAGTCCCATAAGTATCACGAAAATAAACGGAACGGCATATCTGTTTTTCTTTTTCAACATCACAATACCAATCAGTAAAAATACCGCATAACTCGGTATTATAAAGAACAATGTTTTTGGCAAATGCTCACGGATATTTTCCCATAAATCAAAACGATATGAGGACGTATTCGGTGCATAGCCGTATTTTTTCTCAAATGTACCGAGGTTTATTTTGTTTGTAAAAGCATTTTGTGCGGTTGTTTCCATAACAGATACAAGACGCAGGGGGTGAGTGATGTAGAATTTTATAAGTTTTCCGTTACTCATTTTTGAATGAAACTTTTCATTCATAATATCACTTCGCGGCGGATATTTGTATTCTGATTTATCAAGGTATGCGTGCTTACCGCTGTCGGCCGCCATATCTTCGTCAAGTCCCATATCGATTAAATCCTGTTTCGGATTGGGATTGTCTTTTAAAATACCGTAAAACACACTGTTATACTGTGTATCCAAATTAAGCTGACCGCCGTTTATAACGTATCCGCCGACTCCGTGCCAAAGTAAAACGATTGAACACACAATGCACAAATTTCGCTTGTTGCTTTTAAAACCGACATACAATACAGCGATAATAAGGAACGGTGTAAATACGGCACACTGCAATTTTGAACCGAGTAACAGGCAAGATGAAACAGTGAAAAATATTATTACGCTGTTTTTAGCATCGTGTACATTTTCAAACATATACAATCCGAAAAGCACGACAGTTGCAAACGATACAAGCATAACGCTTTGACCGTACAGACTGTTTAAAATCGTCAAATTAATTCCGTTAAAAAATACAACGATAAAAAACAACAGAAAAATACAATGCAAAAACTTATTTTCAATTTTAAATTTGCGTTGTATAAAAAAGCATACTGTTGCATACCACAAAAACATAATACCCGCCAAAATCCGCATATCAAAAGCACCGAACGGCAGACATATAAGCCTTGCTGTTGCGGTAGGGAATATAAACGTCGTAGTCGGCACTAAAAACAGAAGTCTTGGCACATATAACAACAAGTCGACCGACGTAAATTTCATATTAAAAAATCTTACGGCATAATCGTAAAAAGAGTAGTCGGACGGAAAATCAAGTCCGCACGGACGCATAACTCTTTCAAAATCGCCCTGGTCGGCAACCGAATGGACAGGCGATACAAATACCGCGTATACAAACACAGCAATGACCGATATTATAAATATTATATCGTATGCGGAAAAAATCTTTTTCTTCAAGTAAAATCACTCCAAAATCAGTAATGTAAATTTATTATACAAAATAACGGAAGCATTTGCAATAAAAATTGTACGCGCAATCACAAAATCTTGTGCAATTAATGTTGATAAATCTTTTATTTTGTGATAGAATGAATATATATTGAGTTTAGTTTTAATATAAAGGAGTTAAATCATGGAAAACGTAAGAAGAATTTATGTTGAAAAGAAAAACGGATTTGACGTTGAGGCAAAGGGTGTACTTGCCGATCTTAAAGAAAACCTTTCTTTAAAAGGTCTTAAAGACGTCAGAATTATTAACAGATATGATGTTTCGGGCGTAAGCGATGAGGAATATCAAAAGGCGAGAAATCTTATTTTCTCAGAACCTCCTGTTGATAATGCTTATGATGAAGAAATTGAAATCAGTGAGGGCAAAGTGTTTGCGGTTGAATTTTTACCGGGACAGTTTGACCAGAGAGCCGCATCGGCTGAAGAATGTATTTCAATTCTTACGGAAAAGGAACGTCCGACTGTAAGAAGTGCAAAGGTATATGTTCTTATCGGCGATATTTCCGACGAAGAAACAGAGGCTGTTAAAAATTACGTTATAAACCCTGTTGAGGCAAGAGAGGCGAGCCTTGAAAAGCCGACTTCGCTTGTTATGGAAACAGTTGTTCCCGATGACGTTGCGACAGTTGACGGCTTTACCGAAATGGACGAGAGCAAAATGGAAGAATTTCTTTCAAAGATGGGCTTTGCAATGGATATGGACGACCTTGCATTCTGTCAGAAGTATTTTAAGGATACGGAAAAGCGTAATCCTACAATTACAGAACTTCGTATGATTGATACATATTGGTCTGACCACTGCCGTCATACTACGTTTTCCACTAAGATAAATGATGTTAAGATAAATAACGGCAAATATGCCGATGTCATTAAGGCTGCATATGATGAATATAAGGCTGCAAAAGCTGATTTGTATTCACCTGACAGAGATACTTGCCTTATGAATATGGCAACAATCATAGTTAAGCAGCTTAAAAAGCAAGGTCTTTTAAAAGAAATTGATGAATCGGAAGAAATCAATGCTTGTTCAATCGTTGTTGATGTTGACGTAAACGGCAAGGACGAGCCATGGCTAATTATGTTTAAAAACGAAACTCATAACCACCCGACAGAAATCGAGCCTTTCGGCGGTGCGGCAACTTGTCTTGGCGGTGCTATTCGTGACCCGCTTTCAGGAAGAAGTTATGTATATCAGGCTATGCGTGTAACCGGTAGCGGTGATCCGAGAGTATCACTAAAGGATACACATGCCGGAAAGCTTATGCAGAGAAAGATTACAACAGGTGCGTCGGCAGGTTACAGTTCATACGGTAACCAAATCGGTCTTGCAACAGGACAGGTTCAGGAAATATATGATGAAGGCTACGTTGCAAAGAGAATGGAAATCGGTGCGGTTATAGGTGCGGCACCAAAGAAGAACGTTATTCGTGAAGTGCCGTCAAAGGGCGACGTTATTATTCTTCTCGGAGGAAGAACAGGTCGTGACGGTATCGGCGGTGCAACCGGTTCTTCAAAGGCGCATAATGAAGAAAGCGTTGTTACTTGCGGAAGTGAAGTACAAAAGGGTAATCCGCCTGTTGAAAGAAAAATTCAAAGACTTTTCAGAGATGAAAAGGTTACTACACTTATAAAGAGATGTAACGACTTCGGTGCAGGCGGTGTATCGGTTGCTATCGGTGAGCTTGCGGACGGACTTGTTATTGACCTTGACAAAGTTCCTAAAAAGTATGAGGGACTTGACGGAACCGAACTTGCAATCAGCGAATCACAGGAAAGAATGGCTGTTGTTGTAAGAGCGGAGGACTCAGATAAGTTTATAGAATATTCAAATAACGAAAATCTTGAGGCAACAAAGGTTGCATATGTCACAGACGAAAACAGACTTGTTATGAACTGGAGAGGTAAGACAATCTGTGATATTTCAAGAGATTTCCTTAACACAAACGGTGCAACAAAGAATACTGATATTGAAGTTGTACTTCCTGATACTGAAAACAGTTTCTTTAAGCAAGAAGTTGTTACTGACGTAAAGGCAAAGTGGCTTGAAACACTTTCAGACTTAAACGTATGCTCACAAAAGGGACTATGCGAAAAGTTTGACTCAACAATCGGTGCAAACAGTGTACTTATGCCGTTCGGCGGTAAGTATCAGCTTACTCCGTCAGACGGTATGGCTGCAAAAGTTCCTGTACTTGACGGTGAAACAAATACGGCAACCGTTATGACATTCGGCTATAATCCGAAACTTTCAAGCTGGAGCCAATATCACGGTTCAACATATGCAATCGTTGAATCTGTTTCAAAAGCGGTTGCGTTGGGTGCTGATTATAAGAAGATTTATCTTACATTCCAAGAATACTTTGAAAGACTTGGAACCGATCCTAAGCGTTGGGGCAAGCCTTTTGCTTCATTGCTTGGCGCATATAAGACACAGCTTGCATTAGGTATTGCGGCAATCGGCGGTAAGGACTCAATGAGCGGTTCGTTCAACGACCTTGACGTACCTCCGACACTTACATCATTCGCCGTTGCACCTGTAAAGGCTGATAAGGTTATTTCACAGGAAATCAAGAAAGCAGGCTCAAAGCTTGTTATGTTCACAGTTAAACGTGACGAAAATGATTTACCTAAGTTTGACGAATTGAAGAAAATGTATGACACAGTTCATAAGCTTATTCTTGACGGCAAAGTATTGTCGGCAAGCGTTGTTAAGGGATTCGGTCTTGTTGAAACTGTTTCAAAAATGTCATTCGGTAATATGATCGGTGTTGAATTTGACAAGAACCTTACAAATGATATGCTATTCTATGCACCGCTTGGCTCAATCGTACTTGAAGTTGAAGAAGAAATTGACGGTGCCGTAACAGTCGGTACAACAGGCTCTGACGCATTTACAGTAGGCGGAGTAAATATTCCGCTTAGCGAGGCGGCTGAAGTATGGAAAAAACCGCTTGAAAAGGTATTCCCTACAAAAGCAGGTCACTTTACAAGTGAGCCTGAAACATTCAGCTATGATAAGAGAAATATAACTGTTGCAACAGAAAAATTTGCAAAACCGAGAGTATTTATTCCTGTATTCCCGGGTACAAACTGCGAATACGATACTGCAAGAGCATTTGAAAACGCAGGTGCTGTGGCAGATGTATTTGTTGTAAGAAACCTTACGGGTGACGACGTTGTTTACTCAATGAAAGAAATGCAAAAAAGAATAAACAATTCTCAAATCGTAATGATTCCGGGCGGTTTCTCAGGCGGTGACGAACCTGAGGGCAGCGGTAAATTTATCGCAACCGCATTCAGAAATCCGCTTGTAAAAGACGCGGTTATGAATATGCTTAAAAACCGTGACGGTCTAATGCTTGGTATCTGTAACGGTTTCCAGGCACTTATAAAGCTTGGTCTTGTACCTTACGGAGAAATTCGTGACCTTGACAGTAATTCACCGACACTTACATTTAACACAATCGGCAGACACGTTTCTTGTATGGCAAGAACAAGAATTGCGTCAAACAAGTCACCATGGCTTGCAAATGTAAATACAGGTGATGTTCATACAATCGCACTTTCACACGGTGAAGGTAGATTTATCGCGTCGGAAGAACAGGTTAAGGAACTTGCGGCAAACGGACAGATTGCAACTCAATATGTAAACCTTGAAGATAAGGCAACATATGATATTGACTGGAATCCAAACGGTTCGGTATATGCTATTGAAGGTATAACAAGTCCTGACGGCAGAGTGCTTGGTAAAATGGGACACAGTGAACGTATCGGTAAGAACGTATCGTTTAACGTTCCGGGTAACAAAGACCAAAAGCTGTTTGAGGCAGGCGTTAAATATTTTAAATAATACAAAAAGGCTGTCGGCAAATGTCGGCAGCCTGTTTTATCACGAGGAGAAAGATGTTATATGAAACCGAAAATTGGTGTTGTGTTTCCAAAGATAACGGATAAAGATATAGCCGATTTGGAAATAGAAAAAATAAGAGTTTCAAAAAACAGAAGAAAAATAGGTATTTTGCTTGGCTCTGACACGTCCGCTTATCAGCAGGCGAAGGTCGAAAGTGAAGTGAAAAAGGCTTGTAATCTTACGGAAGTAATCGTTAGGGTTGATAACAGAATTAAACAGCAAGACAAAAATGTAATGATTTACGAAGTTGAACCCGGTCAAGAGGGCTCTATGCAGTCTGCATCATCAGGCCCGAAAATCAAAGGTAAGGCAAATGTTTCGGATATGCTTTACGGCAGACCGATTAATGACGATATTATATCAATTCATTCGATTAACGATAATTCGGGCAGAGTAGTATTTTCGGGTAAGGTATTTTTTGTTGAAGACAGAGATATTAAATCTAAAAAAACAGGCAAGGAATTTCACCTTATAACAATGGATATTACCGATAACGAGGATTCAATATCGGCGAAAATGTTCGTTACAAAAACGGAAGATGACGAGCCGTTTAACAAGCTTTTTTCAAAATTGAAAAAAGGAGTCAAGGGCGGCGGTATATATATCGTTGCACGCGGTAAGGCACAGTTCGACCAATACGCAGGTGAAACGATTGTGATGATTAACGATATTGCGGAAATTGAAAAACCGCCTGTTCGTATGGACGAGGCATCGGAAAAACGTGTGGAACTTCACTTGCATACACAGATGTCGGCGATGGACGCGGTTTCCTCCGTAAATGACCTTATCAACAGAGCAATCTATTGGGGACATAAGGCGATTGCCGTTACCGACCACGGAGTTGTTCAGTCGTTCCCGGACGCAATGAAAGCGTCTAACTTTAATGAAAAAATTAAAATTCTTTACGGCGTTGAGGGATATTTGATTGACGACAGCAAGAAGATTGTCTATAATGCGGAAAATCAGAATATCGACTCACCGTTTGTCGTGTTTGATATAGAAACAACCGGACTTCACAACGATAAAAACAATATCACCGAAATCGGTGCGGTAAAGGTTGTAAACGGTCAGATTGTCGATAAGTGGTCTACGTTCGTTAATCCGTGTCAGCCGATACCCGAAAATATTGTGGAACTTACGGGTATTACGGACAGTATGGTGGCTGACGCACCGAAAATCGAAGAAATACTCGGTGAGTTTTTTGAGTTTTGTAAGGATTGCATACTTGTTGCACATAACGCGGCGTTCGATATAGGATTTATAAAAAAGGCGGCGGAGCGTCATAATTTTGAATTTAATTTCTGCTACCTTGATACGCTTATGCTTGCAAGATGTATGTATCCCGAACTTCCGAATTTTAAACTTGATACACTTACAAAACATCTTCACGTTATTCTTGAAAATCATCACCGCGCCGTGGACGACGCAAAGGCTACAGCTGATGTTTTCGTTAAGATGATAGAAAAACTTCGCGAAGAAGATAAGACGGAACTTAAAACTTTCAATGATATTTTTGATTTAAGAAGTGCGTCAAAGAAAAATAAAGCGTATCACATTATCATACTTGCAAAAAATCAAATCGGTTTAAGACATATTTATGAAATGATTTCGGAATCGCATTTGAAATATTTCTTCAGAACACCGAGAATACCGCGAAGTTTGCTTGAAGAAAAACGCGAGGGACTTATACTCGGTTCGGCTTGTGAAGCGGGCGAACTTTTCAGAGCGATGATAGACGGTGACAGTGACGAGGAATTAAAGGAAATAGTTGATTTTTACGACTATCTTGAAATTCAGCCGATAGGCAATAATGCGTATATGAAAACCGATCCGAAACACCCTATGGTAAATACGGACGAAGATTTGCAAAATTTAAACAGACGTATTGTTGCACTTGGCGAAAAGTATAATAAACCCGTTGTCGCAACGTGTGACGTGCATTTTATGGATATGGAGGGCGCGGATTACAGAAAAATCCTTATGAATTACAAAGGATTTTCGGACGCTGACAATCAAGCACCGCTGTATTTCAGAACAACGGAAGAAATGCTTAAAGAATTTGAGTATTTGGGCAAGGAAAAGGCGTATGAGGTTGTTGTAAAAAACACAAACCTTGTAGCCGATATGATAGAGGACGTCAGACCGATTCCTGCGAAAAAGTGTCCTCCTGTAATTGAAGGTGCGAAAGAGGGTATCATAAACGACTCGACAACGAGAGCAAAGGAAATATACGGCGATCCGCTTCCTGAAATCGTGCAGAAACGTCTGGATAAGGAACTTCATTCGATTACGACTTACGGTTTTTCGGTTATGTACAGAATTGCACAGGAGCTTGTACGTCATTCACTTGCAGACGGATATTTGGTTGGCTCACGTGGTTCTGTCGGCTCGTCGCTTGTTGCGTATTTGTCGGATATAACGGAGGTTAATTCACTTCAAGGTCACTATATTTGCCCGAATTGTAAAAACGTAGAGTTTATTGAGTCTGAAATCGGTTTGTCGGGGTGTGACTTGCCCGATAAGGTGTGTCCGAAATGCGGAACGAAGTACAGAAAAGACGGCCACGATATTCCGTTTGAAACATTCCTTGGATTTAAGGGCGATAAAGAGCCTGATATAGACCTTAACTTTTCGGGCGTGTATCAGCCGGTAATCCATAAATACACCGAAACATTCTTCGGCAAGGGTAAGGTTTTTAAAGCCGGAACAATCGGTACTGTCGCGGAAAAAACCGCATTCGGTTATGTAAAGAAGTATTGCGAGGAGAGAAATCTTGTAATGCGTAATGCGGAGATGAAACGACTTGCAAAAGGCTGTGAGGGCGTAAAACGTACGTCGGGACAGCACCCCGGCGGAATTATCGTTGTACCGTTTGAAAATGATATACATGAATTTTGCCCTGTTCAGCACCCTGCGGACGATCCTAATTCGGATATTATTACGACTCACTTCGATTACCATAAAATCGACCAAAACCTTTTAAAACTTGACGAGCTTGGACACGATGATCCGACGGTTATAAGAATGCTTGAGGATATAACTGGACTGCACGCACGGGATATTCCGATAGGTGACCCCGAAACAATGAGTTTGTTTACGTCAAATAAAGCGTTGAAATTACTTCCGGGTAAGGATATAGGTACAAATTTGGGTACATACGGAATACCTGAGTTCGGTACAAAGTTTGTACGTCAAATGCTTGAAGATACAAAGCCGACAACATTCTCAGAACTTGTAAGAATTTCGGGACTTTCGCACGGTACTGATGTGTGGCTCGGCAATGCACAGGAATTAATCAGAGAGGGCAAGTGTGACCTGTCGCACTCAATATGTGCCCGTGACGATATTATGATTTATCTTATTTCGTGCGGTGTTGAAGAAGAACATTCGTTCAAGATAATGGAAATGGTGCGTAAAGGTAAAGGCCTGACGCCTGAATATGAACAGGAAATGCGTGATAATAATGTGCCTGATTGGTATATTGAATCGTGTAAAAAAATCAAGTATATGTTCCCTAAGGCACACGCTGCCGCTTACGTTATGTCGGCATTCAGAATTGCGTATTTTAAAGTACATTATCCCGAAGCATTTTATATCGCATATTATACGGTGCGTGCGGACGATTTTGACGCGTCGGTAATGGCGAGGGGAGAAGAACGCGTTCGTGAAGAAATGCGTTCAATCAACGCAAAGAAAAAGGACGGAACGGTTACTCCGAAAGAAGAAAACCTTATACCGATACTTGAAATTTGTATTGAAATGTACGCAAGAGGAATTAATTTCGTGCCTGTCGATTTGTACGAATCACACGCAACCGATTTCAGACAGGTTGAGGGCGGTATTCTTCCTCCGCTTTCCGCACTTCCGGGACTTAGCGAAAACGACGCGATAAGCATTACGGAAGAAAGAAAGAACGGCGAATTTAGAAACGTCGAAGATTTAAGAATTCGTACTGGTATAGGTAAAAATCCGCTTAATATCCTTGAAGAAAACGGCTGTTTCGATGATTTGCCGGATACCGACCAAGTGTCGTTGTTTGACTAATGATATAAGACCTTAGCAATATGTTAAGGTCTTTTTTGTTTAGAAAACAGTACAATTAACATATAATCTTGAAAATTTTGTCTTTTTATGATATTATAAAAGAAATATTTAACATTAAATAAACTTTTTGCAACTTTTTGAGGTGTTGAAAAGTATTAATAGCGAAAGGAAAAATAGGAGGGACATAAAATGAAAAAGATTATACCGATAATATTGTCATTGACGGTGGTAATGTCAGGGTGTACGACGTTAGCAGAGGAAAAAATAAAAGTTACGTTAGACGGTCAAGCAATGGATTTTGACGTTGCACCGATAATACAGAACGACCGTGTTCTTGTACCGATGCGTGCGATATTTGAAGAACTTCATTGCAGTGTTGATTATACCGACATTGACGGCAAGCAGATTATAACTGCAAAAAATGACAGCAATACAATCAGTTTGGAAATCGGCAGTAATGAAATGACGGTTAATGATGAAAAAGTAAGCCTTGACACAGCACCAGTAATTATAGACGACCGCACACTTGTGCCGCTTCGTGCAGTGTCGGAGGCGCTTGACTGTAATGTGGATTGGGATGGGGACACTAAAACCGTTGCAATAGCACCTCACAAGTACAATGAATACTACACGCAAAAACTTATGGAAAATCTGCCTAAGGACGAAAACTATGTTATATCTCCGTTTTCGCTTGAAATGGCAATGATGATGGCGTCGGAGGGTGCAGTAGGGGACACAAAACAAGAAATAACGAAAGTATTTAATTCACCGAACACAAGCTTATACAGTCAAATAATAACCGATAACAAAAATAAGGGCGTGGACATAGCAAATTCAATATGGTTTAACAAAGACAGCGGAAAAAATGCTTATTTTGCCGATGACTATCAAAAGAAAATACAAAGCGACTATCAAGGAACTGCTCAATCGGTTACGAACGATGACAGTATTGAAAAGGTAAATGAATGGATAGAAAAACAGACGAACGGCAAAATAACAAATATGCTTTCTGAAGAAAACAGAGGTTATGTATGTGCACTTGTGAATGCGATTTATATGAAAGCGGATTGGGTAAATAAATTTGAAAAAGAGGGTACATATAAAGAAACTTTCACCGATATAAACGGTAACAAATCAGAGATTGATTTTATGCACCGACTGATGGATATTGAATATTACGAAAACGGTGACACTAAAGCAGTAAAACTGCCGTATACAAACGGACTAAGTATGGTTGTTGTTTTAGGGGACACTAAAAATATTCTTAACGATATTCATAATAATAAAATGACAAGCAAGTTGGTTGATGTGTCATTGCCGAAATTCAAAGGTGAATATTCGATAGACTACGTAAACATACTTAAAAATATGGGAATAGAAAAGGTTTTTGATTACCAAAATGCTGATTTCAGCTTAATGCTTAAAAATTATCCCGAACGCATGATAATTGAGGCTATTCTGCAAAAAGCAATGATAGATGTTGATGAAAAGGGAACAGAGGCGGCTGCCGCAACTGTGATTATCACTAAAATATCAGGTTATCGGTCGGAAGAACCAATAGAATTTAAAGCCGATAAACCGTTTACATATTACATATTGGACGATAGCGGAAATATATATTTTGCGGGACGGTATGTAAAAGCAGAATAACAAAAAAAAGCACCGAAAGGTGCTTTTTTTATGTTACTTTTCTATTTTAACAGTTTCTCTGACTTCTGTTTTCTTTGGCATAACAGAGTCGTACATTTCGTCTTTTTTCATATTTTCAAAAGCGACTGCAAGCATAAGTTTAATACGGTTAAGCTGATTAACTTCACTTGCACCCGGGTCATAGTCAACCGCAACGATATTGGCTTGCGGGTACTGTCTGCGAAGTTCCTTAATCATACCCTTACCTGTAACGTGGTTAGGCAGGCAAGCGAACGGCTGAACACAAGCGATATTCGGAACACCCGAATTTATAAGCTCAATCATTTCGCCTGTCAGGAACCAACCCTCACCTGTGCAGTGACCAAGTTGTAAAACGTGCTTTGCACCCTCGGCAATATCCGCAATATGTTTCGGTGAACGCATACGGAACTTAGGATTGTTATTCATAACCTTTGCCATATGCTTTCTGAAACTTTCAATACCCCAAATTGCAAGATTGCAAAGTGCGGCGGTTGAACGCTTAGAACCAAGATTATCACGTTTGAAGTTATTGTTATACAAACAATAAAGCATAAAGTCCGCAAGTCCCGGCATAACTGCCTCACCGCCCTCCGACTCAATAACATCAATAATATTGTTATTTGCGTCAGGGTGGAACTTAACAAGAATTTCACCTACCACGCCGACTTTTGGCTTTTTGACTGTTTCATCAATTTCGATTGCGTCAAAGTCTGCGATTATTTCATCAATAACCTTTTTAAGTTTAAGCTGTTTACGGTTATTATTAATAATATCGCTGTACAAACGCTTTTGCCACTTTTCGTGTACCGCATTTGTTTCGCCCTCGTTTACCTCGTAAGGACGGATACGAAGTGTAACGGCAAGCAATAAGTCACCCCAAGTACAAGCCTTTAAAAGACCGTCAACAAGCTTCGGAGTAATCTTAAATCCGGGATTGGCTTCGAGTCCGCTTAAGTTAATAGAGATAACCGGAATAAATCCTAAATCTGCTTTCTTTAAAGCACGACGGATAAATCCAATATAGTTGGAAGCACGACATCCGCC
>ENA-OOZG01001890-OOZG01001890.1-human-gut-metagenome-genome-assembly--contig:-NODE-1890-length-13894-cov-2.058675_pt1 | contig 13894 bp, 12 predicted proteins | sample MGYA00241706_ERZ501384 | MGnify/ENA primary metagenome ERZ501384 (study PRJEB25962, sample SAMEA2042742) | human gut metagenome | biome: human gut; feature: human-associated habitat; material: faeces... | reverse complement strand
ATCGATACCGAATTGTCTCTTGCAATAATCTCTTTTCCGTTCGGATTATAGACTTTGATATCCTCGCACCAACTGTAACATGTATCTCCCACCGCAAAATGCGGTCCCATCTTCTCTGCGATCAGAATCGGCATCTTATCCTCGATTCCATACTTCCTGGCAGTTATATATGCAGTTGTATTCGTTCCGATCGCAAATTCACCAAGCGGCAGCGTCGGATGTTTGTATAATACATTATCGTGAATATACGCTTTATTTTCCAGATCGCGATCAAAGTTCGCACAGTTATACTCTGATACCATGCCATTTGAGAATGTGATCTCCAGATCACGATACTGCAGTTCATTCAGATACACTTTGCTGACATGTAAGACTCCGTTCGTTCCTTCCAGAACAGGAGAAGTAAAGACTTCCCCGACCGGAATATTCACATCTGCCACACAGTTCTCAAAGATTGTTTCTTTTGCCGGGTCATTCAACGGATGTAACTGCACATTCAGATCCGTACGATTCCCATTCGTTCCGAGAATATGCACGTATTCTCCCTGATCCAATGCATCGATCAGTGTCTGCTGTACTTTTTCATATACTTTTGCATTCAGTGTGTTTATACGGATAATCTCATCGAAAATCTCTTCATACTTCTCTCCGATCTCCGGCACCGGATAGGCAATGATCGTAAAGCTGCGCTCTTCTCCTTTGATATACCTGTTCACCATCTGGCTCTGACGGCTGTCATACTGCAGGATCATCTCTTCCTGACTCTCCGAAAGCTTTGCCACAGTCTCTTTTGCCACCGGTTCGAATGGTTCTTCACCAAACATGTCAATGCATGCCGGTCCTGCAAACCCGGCTGCCTCTTTCTTATAATGTTCATATGTTGTCTGCATCACTTCCAGTTTGCGCTCCAGGTACTTCTTATCCATGAAGATTGCCTGATCATCTTTATGATCGTATTCATACTGCTTATTTGCCACTGCTCCGCAGTATCCGATCTTGTAATGTTGTCTCTTTGTCAACACACTGACCGCTGCACGATAGATGACCGGTTTTAATCCCATTTTTTCAAAGTTCTCTATCGCTTTCTTTACTACACGTTCAAATCCAAGAATATAACGGATATTCACTACCGATTTCTTCGAAAGATCTTTTCCGGTATTTACGAATCCGATGCGGTATCCTTCCGAATAGACATCTGCCATCTTCTGGATAGTCTCTTCCGGGAGACGGTTCAGATGCTCCGCTGTCTTCCATTCGTTTTCGCTGATATACTCTCCAAACTGATACAGATATCTGAGATCTTTAAGATCACTGTTCATGATCAGATCTGTTGCGAAGGATTCTTCCGGCAGGATCTGTTCTCTGATACGATCCGCAAGGAATACATCACAATAATCACTTGCATACCAGTAAAAAATATCACGGGCTGTTTTTGCATCCGGTGTATCCTCGAACTGGTTATATATTTCAATCAATAATTCATACAAAATTGCCAGGTATTCCGTCTTTCCCTCAAAAACATAAACGACTGCCCCACGAAGTTCCGCATATAACATCCCAAGAATCTGTCCTGATTCTTTTCCAAACATCTTACACGCATAATCCGGATTCGCATAACTTTCTTCATACTGCTCCGGCAAAACATCCTGATACAGCCGTCTGTTCCATGTTCTTAATTCTTCCAGCGTAAATTTCTGATACCTTCCGTCCAGAAGTTCATCTCTCAGTTCGTCCAACATAAGCACGAACTCTGCCATCTTCTTAAAATAATCTCTGTAAGGCTCTTTCACCGTATCTTCTGTCTGCATCAGACGGATACGGTCAAGTGCCAGTTCATATCTTTCTTCTATCATTCTACATAAGCCCCCTGACGAATAATCCAACCATAACGGCGAGAAATACCGCATTTACCGTGATTCCCACCTTGCATGTTGTATAAATCTTTTCGCGTTCTCTGAATCCTTTCATGCCAAGCCAGATTCCAATCACTGCCATCGCACAGGTTCCCAGTCCGAAAAATCCGATCAATATATTGACATTTCCTTTATTTAAAAATGAAAAAAGAATCATCACGATCACTAGAAATGCAATCACCACTGCATAAGTACAGGAATAGACACCCCTTTTGGAGTGTCTGACTGCTTTCTGTCCATATTTCGTTTTAATCATCTTTTTTCGCTTTTTTTTACGGGCTTTCGCTACCGCTTTAATTCTATCATCTTCTGTTCTTAGTTTTTTTCCCAGCATGTCTTCTCCTTATTGCCGCACATATTACAAATAGTATATATCCACAGATTCCTCCGATCGTATTCAGTAACAGGTCATCTACATCAAAGCTCCCCACCTTTGTAATAAGCTGGAAGACTTCCACGCACAGGCTCAGTACAAAGCTGTAATATGCCGTTGCAATAAAACTTCTCTGCCTGCTTCCCATCGGGAGGAAAAATCCAAACGGAATAAATATAATCACATTTCCAAATAAATTGGTGAACATTGCAAAGAATCCCACCTGCTCACGATACTGCCAAAATCTTTTGATTTCTTTAAACAGTACCAGATTATAATGGTATTCCCTCATCTCACCTGTACGTCCATACCAATCAGAGAACAGCAGGAAATATACAATAAATATTACATATAATATAAATAATATCTTTCCCAGTATCCGGATTCGTTTTCTTTTTCCTGAATCCAACGTCCTACAACCTCCTGTGTCTCTTCGGTATTAGAATAAGATTCCTTTCTTTTCTTTCAGTAAACGGGCACCGCTTATAATGGAGATCACACCTGCGGCGATTCCTATTACCGTGACTACAATTCCTACCGCAATCCCTGCTGCACCGGCTAGCCCCATTGCTTTATATGCTTTTTCATTCATATCCTGATCCCCCGTTTTCTATTTTGCTCCGTACTGTTCATAATATGCATCGATTGCTTCTTTTAATGTATCATCGATCACAACTTTCCCGTCACATTCTTTGTTATACAGGCATTCTACAACTTCTTCCATCGTTACGATTGCTGCTGTATCGAATCCGTACAGATCTTTGATCTCATCTAACGCACACTTCTCGCCGCCTTTTCCGACTTCCATACGGTTCAGAGATACCATCAGACCTACGATTGTTACATCTGCTGCGCCTTTTACTTTCGGAACAGTCTCTTCCATAGATTTACCTGATGTTGTCACATCTTCGATCATGATCACACGATCTCCATCTTTTAATTTGCTTCCAAGAAAGCTTCCCTTATCTGCACCGTGGTCTTTCTCTTCTTTACGATCAGAACAGTAACGTACTTCTTTTCCATACAGATCACTGTAAGCGATCGCTGTTACAACTCCAAGCGGAATTCCCTTATAGGCCGGTCCGAATAATACATCAAAGTCATCTCCGTATGTATCATGGATTGCTTTTGCATAATACTGACCTAACTTCTTAAGCTGTGATCCTGTTACGTAGGCTCCGGCATTCATAAAAAATGGGGATTTTCTTCCACTCTTTAATGTAAATTCTCCAAATTTGAGCACGTCGCTCTCTACCATAAATTCAATAAACTCCTGCTTATAACTTTCCATTTTGATTCCCTCCATATATTTCAGACTCTGTGCGTCTTATTTATTGCATAATAATTCCATTTAATTCTATCATAAGAAAATCAGTTTTTCAATTCACGTCAGAAAAAAAGAACAGTATATACACGTAATCATTACATAATCTTTGTCTCTTCCAGCTTTTCTGCAAATGCCTCGTTCATCCGGATTACCGGTTTGCGCAGAAGCAGTCCTAGAATCAATGACAAAAGCAGGAAGATTCCCAGCTTTCCAAGTTCCGTCCAGTATGTCATACCGTACATTCCGCCAATCGTCTCCCTGAATGCCGCCATACTATGAACAAATGGCAGTAACGGATATACTGCTTTGAAGAACGCCGGTGCCACTTCAATCGGGAATGTTCCTCCGGAACCTGCCACCTGCATGACCAGAAGTACAACACTGACTGCTTTTCCTATATCTCCGAATGACACCGTCAGTGTATAAATGATATTCACATATACGATGCTCGAGAACCATCCTGCCAGCATAAACAAGAACGGATGCTTACACTGGATGCCCAGATATAACAGATCTCCCAGACAGATCAGAGTGCTCTGCAGCAGACCGACGATCAGGAAGATGAGATAACGGCCCAGGTATTCCTGATGTGGTTTTACTTTCTTCAGACCTTCGGTACATTTTGTCGAAACACCTGTCTTTAACATGGCAACCAGTACGATTCCGCCGATCCAGATCGACAAGGTGGAATAGAACGGTGCCATCGAAGAACCATAATTTTCAATCTTATAGACCTGATTTGTCTTCAGACTTACCGGTGCTGCCAGGAACTCTCCGATCACATTAGAATCCCCGGAGATCAGTTCTTCTAATTGTGAGAAATCACCGCTTTGCTGCATTTCTCCGATTTTTCCTGTCGTATTGCTGATTTTTTCTGCTGCTGTATTGAGCAGATTGCAAGAATGATTCAGCGCTGCGTTAATCTGTGTCAGATCAGCCGACGCTGAAGTTGACAAATCATATACCCCGTCTACACCTTCATCCAGGCGATCCATCAGAAGGTTCAGATTACTGCTTGTGTCTCCCATCGAATCTCCCAGTTCATCCAGACTGCTCTTTACATTCTTCTCAAAGTCTGTCTTGATTCCGGCAAGGCTGTCTGCACTTGATTTCACCAGTTTATCTAATTCTGCTTTATCCGTTACTGCTGTATCTGCCGCTCCCTGAAGCGAAGATTCTGTGGACTTAAGCTTATCCCGAAGCTCTGTCTGTGTCGCAATCGTCTCTCCCAATTTTCCGGAAATACTTCCCTTTAATGCATTCAACTGCGCATTATTTCCAACGTTTATTTCATCTATTGCCGATTTCAGCGAAGTATAGGAATCAATCACTTTCTGAACTCTGGATGCCAGGGTATTCAATGTTCCCGCCACATCGTCCGCGCTCTGAGAGTTTGATGAAAATGCTGAATCAATAATTTCCGACATCTGATCATAGAATTCTTTTCCGGAATTAATTGCCGCATTTACTCCGTCTGTCGCACCGCTGACTGTCTCATCAATTCCACTGAACGATTTTTTCACCTTTTTCAGTGAATCTGTCGTGTTCTTGGAATGCTCCTGTGTTTCCTTCAGGAAACTTCCTGTTGTATCCAGAAGCTGCTGTGCAGAAGTTGTCATTCCCGAAAAAGAGCTTAATGTAGACGATGCCGCACTCAAATCCGAGCCGATCTGATTTAAATTATCCGCAAGATTTTGTGCGATTGCTGCCACTCCGTCCTGATCCGCTACATTCGTAACTGCCTTAAACGCAGTGATCACAGTATCGCTGATCGTCTCTACAAATACCTCATTAACCTGTCTCTGGATCGCACTTGCTCCTTTATCCGTTACTTTTGGTGCGATTGCATTTTCCTTGGCATTCGAATAGTATGTGATACTTGGTTTCTGGATATTTTCAGAAAAAATACTCATCATATTTGAGCTGAAGTCCTTCGGTATCACAATTGCTGCATAATATTTTCCGGACTTTACACCGTCTATGGCTTTTTTTCTTCCGGTAAAAACCCAGTCAAGCTGCGAATTGCTTCGAAGCGATGTCAGTACCTGATCTCCCATATTGATCTGTAACGGAATCAGGCTTCCCTCATATCCTTCATCAACACTTGCGACTGCAACCTTCAGATTACCGGTATTGCCATACGGATCCCAGCTTGCTGCTATATTGAACCACGCATAAAGGCAGGGTACAACTGTAATTCCCATGATAACAATCATTGCGATTACATTATTTTTAATACGCTTTATATCTCTTCGGAAGATTTCCCATATATTTTTCATTCGCCTCTTTCCTCCTTTATCTCATGGATCAGATCTTCTGTTGTCATACCTGTCATAGCAAGCTGTCTTTGCATCTTGTCATGCAGATATTCTACAACGATCAGATATACTGCAAGTCCGATCAGCGATACGATCCACAATATCAGGAAGACCAGTTTTGACTCCAGACTGAACATCAGTATCAGGAAAACCAGTGGTATGATGATCATTCCAAGGAATCCCCATCGGATCATCTTTGGATAACGTTTTTCAAATTTTTCGGATTTCACAAGAAATTCCTGTTTCCATTCATCATCTTCCATAAGTGTCTTCATCATCATTGTCAGTTCCGGACGTTTCCGTTCGGCCGACTCCGTCTCCCCAAGCATTAACTCTGTCTCAGACAGACGTTTATCGAACAAGTGATTCAGGTTCATAAACAACGGACGTAATACCAGACCGATGAAAAGAGAGATTGGGAAAAATATCGCAAGAATCCCCAGATACTTCCAGATATTTGCTCCATACATTCCTGCAATACATTCACGCATGGCACTGATTCCATATGTGAATGGAAGAAGCGGATGCAGTCTCTGGAAAAATGCCGGTGTCATCTCGATCGGATACGTTCCTGCAGATCCAGGAATCTGCAGGATAACAAGTACAACTCCCAGTGCCTTTCCAATGTGTTTAAAGGTCAATGCCAGTGCGTAAATCAGATTAACATAAACAAACGAACAGAATACACCCACACATACAAACGCTACCGGATGTACACACTGTACTTTCAATAATAAAATATCACCGCCACATACGATCAGTCCCTGTACAAGACCTACTGCAACAAATAACAGCCATCTTCCAAAGTAGGCCTGTCCGGCTGTAAACTTCCGTACCTTTTCATCTTTATCAACTTCCTGTTTCAGAATTGATACCAGAATCAGTCCTCCTACCCAAAGTGCAAGATTTGTGTAAAATGGTGTCATTCCCGAGCCATAATTTTCTACATCATATAACACATTTGATTTGATGCTCACCGGAGAGGACATAAAATCTGCAATTGAATCCGCATCAAGTCCTTCCAGTGAAGTCAGTTTCTGATACATCTCTGAACTCTGTAATGCATTTAAATCCGTCTGAACAGATGCCAGTGCCTCATCAACCTGTGTTAACACATCTCCTGTCTGTCCCAATGCAGACGCACTGCTTTTCAGGCTGTCATTTAACTGATTTAAAATCGTCTTTAATTGTTCTACTGTCGGCTCAACTCCGGTTAAAGCCGCAGAAAGATTTCCGCTCAGTGAAGCCATACTGTCCAGTGACTGATTCAGCTGTGGCAGAATCTTCTGATCCAGATTGGTACGGTAATTTTGCAGACTGTCTTTACTTTCTTTCGCAAGTTTTTCCAGTGAAGTACGTGTATTCTTTGCTGTTGTCACTGCGTTTTGAATCCCTTGATTCCCTGTTTTCAGTGAAGATACCAGCTCCTGTAACGATGCATTCTGATTCTCCAATTCTGTAATTTTCTGTCCGATCACAGCAGATATCTGTTGTCCCAGTTCTGTATGCCCCTGAATCTTATCATTCAATTCTTTCAGCTGTTCCAGAAGTTCCTGATTTTTATCCAGCAGAGACGAAGCCGTTGAAAGGCTGCTGTCTACTGCTGTCAGTGCCTGTCCGGCTTTCGTCTCAAACACGCCCAGTTTTGCCGATGCCGAGACATACGTGTCATTTAAAAGTGTCTCTCCGTTCGATAACCCATTGGAGAATTCTGTTGAAAACTGTCCAACCGCTGTTCTGGTATCTGCAAGCACATTTCCACTGTCTTCGATTGCTTTGGCTCCTGACTCTGCAGTAACCGTAACCTGATCCAGCATACTTACCGCACTCGCCATGATCTCATCTGACTTATCCACTGTCTTCTGGAAGTTTTCCAATACCTTATTATATTCGTCCAGATTCTTTCTGGTATCTGCGATAGCTTTGATCAGACTTGAATTTCCTTCACTTACTTTTCCGGATAATTCTCCGGCCTCTTTACTCAATAATTCAGAAATGCTCTCTGCAGCTACGGATGTGAATGTATCATTGATTTCCTGCTGAATCGTGCTCGCACCTGTATCCGTGATCTTTGGTGCTATTGCATTTTTCTTTTCATTAATATAATAATCCAGCTTCGGCTGTTTGATATCTCCTGATAAAATACTCAGAAGTGATTCACTGAAATTATCCGGTATTACGATCGCTGCGTAATATTTTCCGGATCTCACTCCCTTTTTCGCTTCTTTTGCATCTACAAACTTCCAGCCAAGCTGGTCATTTTTCTTCAGATTGTCTACAATATTTTGTCCTGCGTCCAGTGACATCTGCTCACTGTCGGCACCTTTATCTTCATTGGCAATCGCTACCTGGATTCCTTTGGTATTTCCGTACGGGTCCATATTGGCAGCGATATTAAACCATGCATAAAGAGACGGCAGTACACTGATTCCAACTAGGATCAGTACCGCCGCACGGTTACGGAATAACCGGCCGAGATCTCTTTTGAAAATCTGAAATGATTTCTTCATCCACTAATCCTCCTTTGTTATTGTCATATAGACATTAGTATAACAAAAACACTTCTGAAAATCTACCCAAAAACTGACGAACGGTCATATTTTTATTGTGCTATTTGCACTTCTGAGATGAAGCGCAAAAATGCATCAGTACAGGTCAATTCCCTATATTGATGCATTTTTATCATTTATTTATTTTACAATGCCAACCATATCTTTCACGGATTCAAATCCATTTTTCTTCATATATGCTTCGATTCCGTCAATAATCTCGATCGTTGCATTCGGATTATAGAAATTCGCAGTTCCTACAGATACTGCAGACGCTCCCGCAAGGATCATCTCAATGGCATCTTCCGGTGTCGCAATACCGCCCATTCCAATAATCGGAATGTTCACTGCCTGTGCCGTCTGATATACCATGCGGACTGCAATTGGATGTACAACTGGTCCCGACACACCGCCGGTCTTATTTGCTACCGCAAATGTTCTGCGGTTGATATCAATCTTCATACCCGTCAGTGTATTGATCAATGACAGGGCATCTGCTCCGCCGGCTTCTGCTGCCTTTGCGATCTCTGTAATATCCGTAACATTTGGTGTCAGTTTCATGATGATCGGCTGTTTTGCATGGTGCTTCACTTCTCTGGTGATCGCCTCCACCGCCTTCGGATCCTGTCCAAACGCAATACCGCCCTCCTTCACATTCGGGCACGAAATATTAATCTCCAGCAGATCCACCGGCTCCGAAGTCAATCGCTCCACAACCTCACAGTAATCCTCCGTCGTCCGTCCACACACATTCACCACAATCTTCGTGTCAAACTGTTTCAAAAACGGAATATCCCTCTCACAGAACACATCAATACCAGGATTCTGCAGCCCGATCGCATTCAGCATTCCGCCGTAAACCTCCGCAATACGCGGCGTCGGATTCCCCGGCCACGGCACATTCGCAACACCCTTCGTCACAACCGCGCCAAGCTCCTTCAAATCCACAAACTCACTGTACTCCGCGCCGGAGCCAAACGTACCAGATGCCGTCATAACCGGATTCTTCAGTTCCACACCCGCCAGATTCACACTTGTCTTCATCGCTTTTTCTCCTCCTCGCGTCACTTACAGCTCAATTTCCGTACTTAAAAAGACCGGTCCGTCCTTGCAGATCCGCTTGTTGTGCACATGTGAATGACCATCCACCTCAGTCGACTGGCAGACACACGCAAGACATGCGCCAACGCCGCACGCCATCTTCTCTTCCATCGAAATCCAGCATGGAATTCCCTTTTCCAGACCGTACGCCTTAATCGCACGCAGCATCGGAGCCGGACCGCAGGCAAAAATTACATCTGCTTCCAGATGATCCTCGCGCACCGCATCCATCACATTGCCCTTCACACCGGCACTTCCGTCCTCCGTTGCAATATGAAGATCGCCTGCCGCAGCAAACTCCTCATTTAAGAACAACTCATCGCGGTAACCACAGCAGATGATCGTGTCCGTTCCAAGATCCTTCGCCGTCTGCAGCATCGGCGGAACACCGATACCGCCGCCCATCAGCATCACACGTTTTCCCTTACCTTCCTCGATCGGGAATCCATTTCCAAGCGGCCCTAAAATATCAACCTCATCCCCCGCTTTCAGATGCGAAAACTCCTCCGTTCCTGCACCTGCCACACGGTAGACAATCCGAAGTCTTCCTCCCTCTCGGTCGATCTCACAAAGAGAAATCGGACGCGGCAGAAGACGGCTGCCGTCTTTCGAAAACAGAGAAATAAACTGGCCGGCCTTCGCCTCTTTCGCAATCACTTTCGTGGAAATCCACATACTGTAAATTCCTTTTGCAATGCACTCCTGACTTTCCACAGTACAGCATTCCTTGATTTTCATAAGCTGAACACTCCTTTTATTTTCTTGAATCGGCGAAAAGCCCAAAATATCCTCCGGCGGACATAACATCTACCCGGCAGACCTTCTGAGCTTTTCACCCTGTATTCTTATTTTGCAGCAGCAAGCGCCCCGCTGATATCCTCAACCATATCCTTTACAGCTGCTCTCGAAGCATCCGCAAAGTTCTCAGTGCCAAACTCGGCATATTTTTCCTGTTTGTAAGCAGCGATAATACCTCTCGAAGAGTTTACGATTGCACCCAGTCCGTCCTCATTGAAGAAGTGAACGAGGTCTTTTCCTTTTCCGCCCTGTGCACCGTAGCCCGGTACCAGGATGTAGGATTTCGGCATTACCTTACGCAGCACCTTGCCCATCTCCGGGTACGTAGCGCCGACAACAGCTCCCACATAGCTGTAATCATCGCCCATGTGTTCCTCGCCCCACGCGGCAACCTGCTCGCCGACCCACTCATACAACGGACGTCCGTCGATGATGCGGTCCTGGAACTCGCCGCTGGACGGGTTCGAGGTTTTTACCAGAACAAAGATACCTTTTTTCTCCTCTTTGCAGACCTTGATGAACGGTTTTACGCCGTCAGATCCAAGATACGGATTGACAGTTGCAAAATCCTCATGGAATCCGGCGTAGGATTTGCTTCCCACCTGCACGTGACCGAGGTGGCCGACTGCATACGCCTCAGAAGTAGAACCGATATCACCTCGTTTGATATCGCCGATGACAACGAGACCCTTTTCCTGGCAGTAGGAAACGGTCTTCTCATATGCTGCCATTCCCGGAACGCCGAACTGCTCATACATGGCAACCTGCGGTTTTACAGCCGGAATCAGATCGTATGTTGCGTCGACAATCGCTTTATTGAACTGCCAAACGGCCTCTGCAGCTCCTTCAAGTGTCTCTCCGTACTCGGCAAATGCCTTTTTCTGTACGTGCTCCGGCACATAGTTCAGCATCGGGTCCAGACCTACGACGATCGGTGCATTTGTTTTTTTAATGTTTGCAATCAGTTTGTTAATCATCTGCTTACTCTCCCTCTTCTTTCTTTTCTTATAGAAATTACTCAGCTTCGTATACAATCTTGCCGCCGCATACGGTAGCCATAACTTTTCCTTTGACTTTCTTGCCGCCGAACGGAGTGTTTTTGCCCTTGGAAACAAACTCCTTCGGATCGATCACATACTCTGCTTCCGGATCGATGACAACCACATCGGCGTCCATGCCAGGTGCAAGAGAACCTTTCTTGTCCAGGTGCAGGATTTTTGCCGGATTGTAGCTCATCTTCTCCGCCATCTGCATCGGGGTGATGATCTCGGTATCCACAAGTTCGGTGATGGTAAGAGCCACGCTCGTCTCCAGTCCGACGATGCCGAACGGAGCTTTCTTGAAGGACTCCTGTTTCTCGGCCAGCGCATGCGGTGCATGATCGGTGCTGATGACATCGAAGACATCGTCTTTCAGACCCTGGCGCAGTGCCTCGAGATCCTCTTTCGTACGGAGCGGCGGATTCATCTTGTAGTTGGTGTCGCCCTTTACGATGTCGTCGCTGCAGAGGGTAAAGTGATGCGGGCAGACCTCGGCGGAAATCGAAACGCCGGCCTTTCTCGCCTCACGCACCATATCCACGCTCTCTTTGGTCGAGCAGTGGCACAGATGCAGGTGTGCACCTGTCTCTGCGGCAAGTACGATATCTCTTGCAACAATCGTGTTCTCTACGGAGTTTGTGATGCCCGGCAGATGCCACTCTCTCGAGTTTGCATCCTCATTCATGCAGCCGCCGTTTACGAGGTTCTTGTCCTCGCAGTGAGCCAGCACCGGAATGTTTTTCTCTGCGGCAATCTCCATGGCCTCTTTGTAGAGCAGCGCGTTCATAACGGATTTTCCGTCCTCGCTGATCGCCGGGATGCCGGCTTTTACCATGCCCTCGATATCGGCGAGCTCTTCACCCTTCTGTCCTACTGTGATGGCGCCTGCCTGCAGTACATTAATCGGAGAAAAACGGTCTGCTTTGATCGTTACATAGTTGACGCGGTCCGGGCTGTCGATGACCGGTTTTGTATTCGGCATCGCTACCAGCGTTGTCACGCCTCCTTTTGCTGCTGCTTTCGAACCGCTTTCAATATCTTCTTTATATGTCTGCCCCGGGTCGCGGAGATGTACATGCATATCGATGATGCCAGGCATTACATAGCAGCCTTTTGCATCTATTACCTGCGCATCTTTTACGCGGATTCCTTTTTCAACCCGTGTAATAACGCCGTTTTCGATCAGAACATCACTGATTTCGTCTTTTTGGGTGGCCGGGTCGATGACCTGTCCATTTTTGATTAAGATACTCATCTTACGTTCTCTGATCCTTTCTTTTCTTCTGGCCGTCGTCCGACCATTTATTCCTTTTTATAATACACGAAATCTTTCCTGAAATAAAGAGTTTTTTCTTGACTTTTTTGATTTGCAAGATTATAATAGTCTCAATCGAGAAGATGTTGAGATGTAATACGTGGTCACTAGCTATTAGAGATTATATTAGCATTCACCTTCAATATAATCTGTAATAGCTAGTGAATTTTTTTACCAAAAGTTCACTCGCTTATGGGGGAACATATGCATTCCCACATCATGCTTATTTTTTAATTTTATGGAGGTAACTCACAATGAACAAGGGAACAGTGAAATGGTTTAACGCAGAGAAGGGCTATGGCTTCATCACAGGCGAAGACGGAAACGATGTATTCGTACATTTCTCCGCTATCCAGGGTGAAGGCTTCAAATCTCTTGACGAAGGTCAGGCAGTAACTTATGATTTAACAGAAGGTGCTCGCGGAATGCAGGCAGCTAATGTTGTTAAATTATAATTTATAAGGTATCTGAATCATTTGATTTTCTTATAAACAGCACAAAAAGCGGCTGTCACATGAACCATGTGGCAACCGCTTTTTCTTCACCATGAATTGTTCTTTGAATCACTGTCTTTGAATCAAATGTATCTGAGACTCCACTCATTATTCTGCATCTGTTGTATTTAAAGAACTTAAATAATCTGTGATTGCAGTTACATCCATCTGAGTAGTTACAACTTCTGCATCTTCATCCGGTGTTGTGATAACCTGATATGCAGAATATCCGATCCAGCCGACTAAGAGCAGAGAAACAATTGTAATTCCCAGCTTTTCAACAAGTGTCATACTCTCATCATTTTTATTTTTTCTCTTATTTTTAACTTTCACTCATCAAATACACATAAATACTGAGAGCACAGCGGCTGCCCGGCTGACCTGGTCTTTGCCCCCACACCTGCCTTTACCTGAGTTTCTCAGAGGACTTACTTCTAAACTACGCCATGATCACTGCCGCCTTGCGGATCAGCTTACGTGGGACCCTTTGCCCGTAGCTGGCCTGGCCTTTCAACCACAGACCTGAGCCATGTATATGCACTGCTGTTTTCATTCTTATTAAGTTGTTTTCTGTCGCTTTGCATATGATGCCGATACTCCCCGGCAGATCCGCATCGCGATGCCGCATGCCGGTATGCCATGATTTATGATATGCAAAGCCGCACA
>ENA-OOZG01001887-OOZG01001887.1-human-gut-metagenome-genome-assembly--contig:-NODE-1887-length-13913-cov-2.065738_pt1 | contig 13913 bp, 8 predicted proteins | sample MGYA00241706_ERZ501384 | MGnify/ENA primary metagenome ERZ501384 (study PRJEB25962, sample SAMEA2042742) | human gut metagenome | biome: human gut; feature: human-associated habitat; material: faeces... | reverse complement strand
AGCAGAAGCTCCACTCTTCATATATACATCATAGGGACGATTACTGCTGTCCAAAAGAAATTCCTTCTCACTTCCCGGAATCACTTCATAAACAGTTCTTGTATCTTTTTCTGTAAGATCCGTTACATACTGAAAGGTAACAACATAATAGGCGGTTCCGGTTGTAGATACCGGATTTCCATTTACAGTGCTTTGATCATTACCAGTGCTATTACCTGTACTATCATCATTTCCTGTGCTATCATCATTGCCTGTATGACCCTCATCCATCTGCTGATCATCCTGATTTCCATCTCCGGAATATCCCGGATCAGCCGATGATGAAGTCACCGGAACTGCACTGGGCGTTGGTGTTGTGGTCTGCTTCATTTCACTATAATAAACAGAAGGAATCATAATGGCATGATTCACTTTGTTGCTGACTGTGGTGGTCGTTACCGATAAATCAGAATTGCCAACCACCTTTGGTGTTGCAGATGGCGTTGCTGAAGGTGCTGCAGATGGTGTCACCGTACTGTCCTTTGAAAGAGACGTGCTTTCACTTTTCTTAGGCGATGTCGTTGTCACCGGATCTGCTGTGGAGGCAGTTCCACTTCCTGCTGAAGGAGTCGCTTTCGGAGTACTTAACGCCCCTGTTTTATCCGAATTTGTATTGTCTGAATCTGTATTGCCTGAAGCTGTGTCATCTGATGAATTCTGTGAATTCTGATTATTATAGTATTCACTTAAGGAAATATTGCTGCCTGTTGAAAACTTATCTGCAATTGTTCCGGCATAGACATAATTCGATTTGTCATCCATATAATACAGGCTGGTAGAGGATTTATAGGTACCCTTATCAACATCCTCCTGCGTAATTGCATTGGTTTTCTCCGGCACATATCCCTCTGTCAGACCGGTTGATCCAGATCCGTTTAATGCTTTAAACCGAACCTGATACGTTCCTTTATTCGTATCAAACTGATAAGCAGACTGTGATGCTTCTCCGGAGCCTTCGTCCTCACTCCAGTCTCCTACCTTAATATAATCATAGCCTGTTTTATCCGGTGTTGTTGCTGTCGGATCGTTCGGATCGGGCTCTGCATACTTCTTAAAATAGCCCTTCATCAATCCGCTGTGTGCCGTATCCCCTTTCTTCTTATCATCATCCGGAAGTGTCGTGGTATCAATCAATAACTGCCATCCATTGGCGTTCTGTGTGTTCAGATCCTTACGTGTATTCCCACTTCCATAAGCTTCTTCATACTGGAAAAGAGCTTCACCATTATCGGTTCCGTACTTCCAGATCTCATTTACCAGTGCAGCACGCTTCTCATACGTGGAAAGCTCTGCAGAATGATTTTTCAAAGGATCCTTATAAATCCGCATATAATCCGCTGCCATAGGGGATTGTCCATTCGAGAGATACCCCAGGGTGCCGGTACTGATCTCATAAGAGGTATCCGCATCCCATGCATAGGTTGCATAGCTGGGTACCACATCCAGAATCACGAATGGGTTGTCATCACCGGTATGACCTTCCACAACCTGCTTCGTCCCGGTAAAGGACTCCTTCGCATACGTTTCCATCGGTTCCATATGATGGAAGACTCCTACGGTGCCAAGTGCAGCCACCAGAACAGACGCCGTGATGACGGTCGCAATTCTTTTATTCTGTTTTCTCTTGTATTTGTTTCGCTTTTTCATCCTTTGCATTGCTTCCATATCCTTATTTACACTTTGATAGGAAATAGCATATATAATTCCGTTTACTTTAGATATTCGATGATATCCACATTTTTAGCTGGGTATTGTAGATATATTTACCACCCGTAATATGTCCTGCAGTATCCATGATAGTTAATGTATCTTTTCCATTCTCCTTTGAATACCGTAATGTACATGATATCTGCTGTCTATCATTTCCATTCATATCATCTGTTTTATGGAATACGAGATCTTTATGAACTGTATTTGATGTCCAATAGTTTGTATCTGTTGGAAGCGGAACATACGTAATATAATTTCTATTGCTCCACAAATATAAGTTTGCAGGGGTTTCTAAAATGGTATCTGTATTTTTTATTCGGGACCATTTATTCCCGTCTGCATCGCACTGATATACTCCATAAACGAATCGTATCGTCCAGAAACCATCATAAACATTTTCGCTCTTTAATAATGTCAGTGTATAAATACCATTCACATATTCACAGTATGTCTTTGATATATACATATCCTTTCTGCTTCCATATGCCGGATTGGAATAATCATATCCTATCAGGGTCTCCCCATTTCGTTCCTGTCGATTTCCATTCTTTAATTCCGTAACATTAAATTTCTGATTAAAATCAGGATCTTTAGGAACCGGATAATAGGTCAGATAATCTTTTCCGTCATCTCCCATAAATACAAGTGTTCCATTACCGGTTTCTCTCCCGGCATCCTTACATTCCCATTTTTCTCCATTCATATCACATTGATAAATTCCAAAAGAGATAGATATATAAAGTACATTATCCCGGTTGATTTCCACAATTGGTTCTACCTCAATGGTATTCGTTCCTTCAATTCGATGATATCGAATTTTGGAAATATGCAGGGAAATCTGTTTCCCAGTATCCCTTTCCAACGCATGTAAATCTATTCCCTGGGAAAGGTTAGCATAATGCCAGTCTGTATTTAAAATATCTGTAAATCGCGCATCGCTTTTCATTTCTAAAGGAACTGGAAAGCAGACACCTCCTCTAAATACAGAGCTATCGACTTCCATTGTCGTTTCTGCCTTAATCTCCACATGTATCGTACTGTTTGACGCATCATAATATACCGGTCCGGAATATGAAGAATCATAATTCTGCTGTCCAACAATTTGCAACTTTGTTTCCGCTTTTCTGTAAAATACAAATCCAGGTACAATATGATAAGTTCCACAGGTATTACTATCATTCTTATTTTTAATATTCAGCTTAGGGTTATATCCATTCTGAAAAAAAGAAAGATACTTATCATTTAACTCAGAATAAACATATTGCAAAGATTTCGCATCAAAGGTTTTAATCTTTGTCCATTGACTCGGATCCTCTCCCTCACCAACATAAAGGCTGTAAGTCAACGTATTCATTACTCTCCTTGAAATATTAATATTCAAACTGTCTTCTTGTGTGGTATCAAAAGCCACACCTCCCAGAACCTCCCTATTTGTCTCCGTCAAAAGATTATAATCCTTTATTTGAATATTTTGATCCACATAACGTTTATTATTGTAAGTAAAGGCTATTTTAGGCGGTTCCAGTGTAGTACAATATACTGCGCTACAATTAAACATATCTCCCTCATATCCATATGGCGCCTTATTGGAAATATGATTAATATACTCATTCCATATTTCTTCATCAGAGGAAATCTGAACAGTTCCTCCATGATCCTTCCATTCTTTGTAATTCTCCTTACTTACTGCTTCTAATGCCTGCATATAAAAGGTATATGCTTTCGTCAGGTCTAAATTAAAGCATTCCGGCTCAACCCACAAATTCCATCCTTCATTATGATATGCCACAATCTGATCCGCGCTCTTTCCGGAATTATCTACTACCCGGATTACTATCACATGGTGTGTAATCGTAGTAGTAAATTCTTTCAGCATTTTATCTACCTGAATCTTATTACCATATTGCAGAACTCCTCCAACTGGTATAACTTTACTCTTCCGTTCCTTCACCGTCAGGGTAATCGTTCCATTCACATTATCATAGGCTTTCCGCTTAGACAGGGAAGATGTTGCCTGAATCGTAATCGTTGATCCCACCGCAGCATCCGCCTTTATCTTAATTGTAGCAGATGTCTGATCAGCGCTTTGAATACCAAACTCCACTAACGAAGCCCCAGATATGATTTTCCAGTCAGTCAGCTCCTGATCTCTTGAAGCATCCTCCTTACATACGCTACAGGAGGATTTGAGCAGATTACCAGCCGCTTCTCCACCTATTGTTATTGTGCTTCCCTGTAAAGCCTCCATAGTCCCCGGCTTATCCTCATAGCCTGCCTCACCATCCTCAGACTTTTTACTTAATGTGACTGTGTTTACGCGCTTTATCTGAACCTTAATCGGTAAAGACTGTGCTTCCTTGGATTTATCACCATTCGTTGCTTTTATTATTACTACAACTTCAAATTCGCTTGGTTTCCCGCCTTTTCCCTCATCTATGCCAACCTTAAGCATACCATTTTTCTTATCAATAAACTCACTTCCACCCGTGGTTTTATCCAATATGGTCTTCCCACCATCATAAGTAAAAGCCCATTCAATTTCCTTATTTTTAGCATTCATGGACTTAATTTGGGGCGACGCAAACTGATACTCTTCTCCGGGCTCCATAATCAGTCCATTTTCACGAATAGAAATTTCAACTGAAATCTCTTTATCTAATGGCTGAATATCAGCCTCATTAATCACAACCTGATTACGCACGGTTACATTATTTGCCATCTGAAAGCCACGTGTGCCAACCGTAAAATTCATCATCAATTTGACAACACGTCGTTCCTCCACCTGACTTAAATCCACCTGAAAGTCATTGATATGTTCTGCCAGCACTTCAAAGTCACTGATTGAAACCGGCTCTGTTTCTTCCTGTTTCCACTTTGCGAAGTACAAACTTTCATCACTTTTCTGCCACATAAAAATATAATTATACAAATCTGCCGTCACAGTCCCCGGCGATATTGACGGACTAGCTGATGCAGCCGGAACAGATGAAGCTGACGGATCCGGTGTTTTCCCTTCGGATTCTTCTGTCAGAGTATTATATACAATCAGTTTTTTCACCTCTGGAGTATTGGCAAACTCGGAATCTTTCAAAACCTTAACGAAATTACCGGAGCCATCTTCTCCTGCATAATTAATGCTGTTTCGAGCATCAATTACGACATCTGAAATCTGATTAAAAGCCAGCTGTGCCTCCTGTTGTACTCCGATGTCATTGTTTCCATTCGCATAATTTCTGGATGTAATGACAATAAAACTACAGACAGCACCGGTCACTATCACTAATATTGCAATCGCAATAATCAGTTCTACCAGCGAAAAACCTTTATTCTGTTTCTGCATATGTAACTGATCCTTCATCCAAGTCTCCATATTAACCAAAAGCTATATCTGTTTTACCGTAACCTTGCCAGTAAGTTCATTGAATTCTAAATGATAATGCCGATTTCCACCAATAATCTCCATGCTCTTCGGTGCATTTTTAAAAGAACCTGAAGAACGATCAAATGCGATGGTAAGTCTCTTATTGACATCAATTGCATCGGTTGGAAGGTCTTGATGTTCATTTCCTTCTGTATCAATATAGGTAACCGCCACGCGTTTTCCACCAATTTTCTGTGGTTCCTCATTAGCAGGAACAGCCTTCATAATTACATTTCCGTCATCATCCTTTTTGACCTTCGGATTTCCTTCCGCATCGTTTTCAATCACAGCCTCATTGTAATACATCTGACAATATATCTGATTGTCACTACCACGATATAATACAAGCCACGCTTCGGACTTTCCCATAGTAGTCACCTTACAGTCAGCAATTGCTCTCTGCAAATTATTGCAGCATGTTTTGGCATTAGCACTGAATACCATGGATACTGAAAAGACCACCGTTCCAATCACCACTGCCATAATTGCAATGACAATAATGAGTTCCACTAAAGAAAAGCCTTTTTCATTCCACTTACATTTTCCGTCTCTCGTATTCATATCCTCTACCTGTGTTATTGTCACTCTGAAGAATTCTGACTCCTTAATTCTTATCTCTTTTCCCAATTCACATAACGCACAATTTTCGTATAGTTAATATCCAGATTTCCATATTGATCTGTAGGTGCCTGGTTAACTTCTTCCTTAAGACTCGTCGTCCCATTCACAAAGAAATCAAGCGGTTTATATACTGTACCGGAATCTGTATATTCTGCATTTAGCACCCGATACAGTTCCTTATTAATTGAATCTGCCTGATTTGAACTTGATAAATAATTACGATTCCGGATATCTGTGGCCATTCCACTATTAATGGTAATAGTTCCCCTGCAGATCACAATCCCCTTAAAATTCCGGTCTATCGTCACATTTTTTCCTGTAGAAACAATTAAACGCACATTGGATACTTCACTTCCAGCCTCAGACAAAGAATACTCGTCCTCTGACGTAAGGATTCCAACCAGACCGGAATCTGTTGTAAACGGAACGGTTTTCTCTCCTGTGCCAAGAAAATCTGTCAATTCTGTCTGTCTGATTATATTTTGAAATACATCCTTTGCGGGATCACCGCCATCCTCCTTCAGATTCGTAGTCAGATGTTCAACTTCTTTCCCGATCTTTGAAGCCTCCTGCTCCACTTCATCACTTGTCATGGCACTAATAGAGGAATTCGATTGAGTCATTAAACGAACCTCCCCAGTCATTCCGGTTCCATCATCCGTCATCTGACTTACCAGTGCATTACCCAGTATGGTATAGGAATCCTCCGGCCCCTGGCTTTTATCACCAAGCATAATCCCCCCAACTGCATATTTCTTAAAATAATGATCTATGGATTCTTTATTAATAGCATAATAATCTGCAAAATACCGTGCTGCATCATCCGGCTCCATCACCAAATAATAATATGTAAAAGCCTTATTCTCTTCATCCGGGTTTGGCACACTCACCTTTCGAATATGGCTCATATCTGATACACCATACTCCAACAGGCTTTTCCCATTCAACTTATTGACCGGCTTACTGAAATCCACTTCCTTAAACTGCTCTGTACTGTTTTGTTTATATTCTGCAATCTGATTGTGCTGCTTCAGCGTAATCGGATTTTGTCCGATTATAACCTCCTCTCCCAACACCCCAAGGCATTCCGGCGGAACCAGATAAGCAATCTGACCTCCCTTTACAGTGATGGATTCTCCCATCAGCACAGCATTCTTCTGTTCTTCCCCTGTAGAAGAAGTTTCCCCTTCTGTTCCAGAAAGACTTGTCTGCTTTGTTATGCTTCTTCCTATATAGGCACGACCGGCAAGCATTAATGTTCTGACTTTTCTCATGTCAATTGTTGCATTCGAACCATTAACAATGACAGAGCTGCTTTGATCCTGATTTGTCACAGTATCATTAAGTCCTATAAGCTGTCTATTGCCATAACCATAATATTCATCTTCAATGGTTGCTTTACTTCCACTTCCATATAATTCCAAATCATTTGCCACATAAGTTTTACAATTAAGATTAAGGGTTCCACCATTCACATCTAAATTACCCACATATAAAGAGGTCCCGTTTTTATCCTGTTCAACAGAAAATAATGCTTTCGTACCTCCATTCATCTGCTGGGATCCAACGATAATGTCTCCCTTTGATATTACATATTTAGCATGTTCTACACTGATCTTTGATGTACCTTGCACATGGATTCCATCCGTTAACGTAGTATCTTCCTTCTTTTTCCCCTCTTCCGGTTCATGGATTCCCGCATAGATACTTCCAGATACTGTGGTCTTTCCATCCCCATCGACAATAACCCCCTGATTACCAATCAGCGCATAATCATAAAGCTGGTCAATTGAAGCTGATTGCTCAAAGACCACATAAGGGACATCCAAGCAGATATCTGTCCTGATAACAGAAACACGATTATTAACCGGATCTGTATAGGAAACGAACAGGTTGCGTAAAATGAGGCTGTTTCCATTCACAAGCTCCATTTTTGCTTCTAAAGCAGCCGAGTCATCTGTTCCATTCTCCCACATACCTTCGTCTACATTATTCCACAGATCATGATCAACATAATCTTTAAGTTTATTTCTATCATACTGATCCGGATTTCCACTCATCCTGAATTCATCCACCAAAGTATCCAGATAAGAAGCAGCAAAGGCTGAAAAGCGGTTTGATTCGCTTCCTTCATAATCATCCCAGTTTGATAACACCATCTGATAGGATTTTGCCATGGCATCAGAAGCCTCACCCTGTAATCCGGCAATAATCTGCTCCATTATCGTCTCAGCGGAATAGAAGTTGTTTTTGTTTTGGATATCATTGGCCTTGATTTTATAGCCATAATAAGACATCCAGAGAAGCGTTGTAGCTAATATTCCAATCATCGCCATTGCAATAATAACAATAACAATAGAAGAGCCTTTATTACGCCTCTTCTGATTCCATAACCTCTTCTGCAATTGTCGTATCTGGTGTCCATTGTTCATTTTCATATTCCTAATAATTTTTCGTTCCATCAAGGCTTACCAATCGCTGAGAGTTGGTACCAAAATTATCCTCATATGCTCCCTGCTGATATATCTCAACTTCAATATCATATATAAATTCTGTAATCTGATCCTTTGATGACTGCTCTCCATAATTCTTGTTTCGAATACCAGCTAAATCATAAACAGGGAAACTGACACTTCTCAAGCCTGGAGCTTGATCTATAACCATATTTTCATCTGCCAGATTAGTTCCAAGATTGGTGCACAGGGAAAAATAGCCACTTGAGATTCCATCTCCTTTGACAGTCACTGTTATTTTATAAAGATTTTCCTTATTCGTAAGTTGTATATCACTCAGCATGACGTCACGTTGTTTCACCAAATAAATATTTAACGGGTGCTCCTCTGTAATCGCTGTTGATGTGCACTCTATTTCGATAATATCATCCTTGCCTCCGTATAACGGATAATAAAGGAAATAAAAATTATTACTGTCAAATTCACCTATGGTTGTAAAATCCGAATATGCAGGTGGAACAATGTCTGTACCATTATTCTGATATTCACATTTCAAAGTGGCAACCCGCTTTCCTGTTGTTACATCATCCGTAAAAGATAAAATGAATGTTCTTGCACAGTCGTCAATGTTCTTATCTTTCAATGCTGTTTCATCCCAATTCTTTTTATAAACAAATGAAGTATTCCTATTCGCACTTGCAAGTCTGACTGTTTCACTTGTGTTGGGATGCATATCATGTTTACCAGCTTCCGATGTTCCGTCAATATATGCACTGGCATCCAGTTTGATTTTCGCATCAAACGTACTGTTTTCCAATTTGACATTTTTCAAATAGAAATAATAAACATTTGAACCATCATCGTCATATTTACATTCCTCACAGGTTATCGTTGAATTCAACATATCAAGATGTTTCGTGTTAAACTGATCCTGAATCTCATCGATATGATATGCCTTCAGCCCCTCTACAATATCCTGTGCAAGTACGGTTGCCCGCAGGGTGATCCGGGACTTGCCATTGATTCTGGCGGAAGTCACGAACATATGTAGCATGGGAATCGTAATGATTGCCAGAATCGTAACGGCAATCAGAAGCTCCAGCAGGGAAAAGCCCGCGTTCTTATTCAGTTGTTGAACTTTTACCTTTTGCTTCATGCGTATCCTCTGTCCTGCTTATTCTGTTCAGGTTCTCTATGCAGACTGTTCTTTTCTTCGGCGGCTTCTTCCGGCTCCTTCTTCCTGACGGGTATCCGTAATCAGACCGCAGCTACATATCCTCACCGTTATCCTCTTCTACCTCTTCCTCATCCACATGAATACCCGTTGCATCCTCTGCAAGTCCTGCAACATCTGCTTCATAAGGCATTGTGATGGAACCGAACGGATTATCCGTTCCGGTAATGACCGAAGAGAAGTCCGGCTGTACATAGGTCTTGTCTTCCTGTCCGGTAATAAAATACATATTTAAGTTTGCCACGCAGGTAAGTAAGCCTGTCATTTCGTCATAAGAAGCGGTGATCCCGACGATCTTCGTACGGTTTGTCTGCAGAGCCACGGTCTTCACATAGCGCTTCAGGGCCTCGTAGCTTGAAACAAACTGCATGGAAACCGGATTCCGGTAAAGTCCAAGCTGTATCGTTTCTCCCGTATCGACCGGTTCTGCCTCTTCGGATTCCTGCGTATAAAGCTCGAAGTCCACCGGTTCTGTTTCATCCATGGTAAGCGTAGTCACGATCATCGGAGATAATAATTCCTCCGTTAACGTCAAGACAATAGCATCCTCTTCCTTTAACTCCACGGGAAACATCTGCAAAATACTGTCCATCTCGGTTGCCATTTCCTGAGTCTTAGACACATAAGTGTCCTTGTTATCCATCTTGCTTTGCAGATCTGCAATTTCTATTTCCAGAGAGCGGCTCTCTGCCTTTAAGGCATCCACCTTTTCCATGGTCGGCTGATAAACCCACAGGAATGCACAGAGGAAAGCGAGGACTCCCAAAAATCCAATGATTAAATAAATATCTTTCTTTGATACCTTCATCGTTCTTCTCCTTTACTCTGCTTTCGCCACTTCGTGGTTTTCCGTATCTTCCAGATTCTGCTGCATCGCTTCTTCATCGGTCATCTCATCCTCCGGAGCTTCGTCCATATCCCGGTAGGATCCGACAATTGTAAAGTTATAGGAAAGCACGGTATCCTCGCCATCCACATCTGCGGTAATCGAAGATACTGACACCGTATCGGGAAGGAGGGAATCAAAGGTACGGAACTGTTCAATCATCGATGCTGCCTCCGTCTTCGAAGATACCGACATGTTGATCGTTACCGTCTCCGCATCACTGGTAAAGGAAGTGATTACTCCGTTACTTGGCATCTTGCGTTCCAGTTCTTCCATAAACGCATATAAGTCATCGTTCCGGTTGCGGGTGGCATCATGCATGGCCGTCAACCGGTCGTAAGCTGTTTTGGTACTCACATAATTATCATAAATCGGCTTGATTTCCTGTAAACCTGCCATCTGCTCCTGCAGTGCCCGGTTCTCTGCCTTTGCCGCAACATAGGTTATGGCAGAAGCCACACTCAGAATTACAGCACCCAGTATGCCGAATGCAAAGACTGCAGCAGCAATCAGGATTCCGTTCACCTTGCCCTTACTCTTCGTATCTCCGGTCTTACCGCCTTTGCCCTTTTCATTATCGGCTTTAAAGCCAAGTGGAGCCGCTGTGGCACCCACACAGGCAACATATTCACTGAAGAACTTACCTTCAAAGCTCTTTTCCAGGTTCCAGCCCTCTGCCTGACGTAAAATTTCAATCGGATAGTCCAGCTGCTGGGCCAAAAGTCTGTGAATACCCTTCATATTTGCACCAAGACCGGTTAAGAGAATCTTCTCAATCGGGGTATTGGCATTATGGGAAACATAGTAATCCACAACACGGGAAACCGCACCAACCAGCGGAACCAGTACATCTGTCATGGATTCACAGAATTCCTGTTCTTTGGACTTTTCTTCTTCACTGCCCTCAGTCTCTTCGGAACCATCGTTCAGCACCACAAAGGACTTCTTGGATAAAAGCTCCATCGCCTGTTCCGGCGTCTCAATCCGGTTCTTCAAAGGAAGGTTATAGGTCAGCTCCAATGCTTCCTGCACACCGTAGGAAACGCTTCGGATAAAGGAAATCACCGACTGATTCACAACCAGCACCATGGTTGCACCCTCTTCGATCTTTACGATCATCTGCGCTTTCTGTGCACACGCATCCTTTACGACCTGATAAATACTGTTTCCGGCATAGTCAAGAGCCGCAAGCTCGAGCTTCAGTGCCCTGGCAAGCTGCTGATAGCCATCGAGAAGTGCCTGCGGTGCTGCCAGAACCAGAAGCTTATACTGCTGTCCGGACTTCGGATTTCCGGTCACACCAAGCATGCTGTATGCAAGCTGATACTGGCTTAAGTCCACCGGGAAATAGTCCGACGCATTGGCATTTACAACATCCATGATCCGGTTTTCTTTCACAAAAGGAATCGTAACCTCACGGCTGGCGATCTTGGTCGAAGTCAGGGTAAACACCACCTGCTTCGATTTCATCTTATACTCGGCAAGAGCTTCCCTTAAATCCGCCACAAAGGTTTCATTGAAATTCAAAATACCGTCATTAATCATTCCCTCCGGAGTCGGTAGGGAAAAATACCCGTACACCTTATGGGTTTTTGATTTATAGTCAACCTCACATACTCTTGTCAGTGAATATCCGATTTCTATACTGATTACTTTACCAGCCACGAATCGTTTCCTCCTTTCTCCCGAAAAAATGATGTTATATATAAGAAACCTGCCGGGATTACCAAGCAGGTAAAATATTCGCTCTTAAGGTTAAAAACCCAGTAGTCCCATGTACCACTGAATCATGGTATTTCCCCACAAAACTGCAAGAAGTACTCCCAACGAAAGGTATGGTCCCATCGCCAGAACCCGGTCGGCGCCAAATGCCTTCATCCGGATAATATGAATGACTGATCCTAAAATGCATCCTAAAAAGAATGCCAGCAGAACCAGCTTCCAGCCAAGCACCAGTCCGCAGACGGCCATGAGCTTCACATCGCCTCCACCGATTGCTCTTCCTTTGGAGGCATAATACAGAATGGCGAGCACAACGCTCACACTTAGGAATCCGATCACGTAGTCCAACACACAGGTAAAGTCTGTTGCTACGCGGACGATTCCAAGAATCAGAATGAAAATATTGATTCCAAGGGGAATCTCAAAGGTTCTGAAATCAATGACACTGATTATCAGAAGTGCAGAAACCAGCAGGCAATATAATATAGAAGTAATTGTCATTCCATGAATCCACACGATCATTACATAAAGAATGCCGTTCGCTGCTTCAATCAGCGGATACTGTACGGAAAGCTTCGCATGACATTTCCGGCATCTGCCCCGCAGAAAGAGGTAACTGAATACCGGAAACATGTCATACCACTTGAGCTGATAACCACAGGACATGCAGTGTGACCGTGTTTTCACGATATCTTCATGTTTCGGTATGCGGTAAATGCAGACATTTAAAAAGCTGCCGATCACGATTCCGAAAAGAAATATGAAGATGTAAAAAATAATTTCTGCGAGCATAGGGAATATCCTTATCCATAAATGTTGATGGTATTAAAACTGTTAGTACATATTTTTCAATCTTTTTCGAACTTTGTTACTCTTCTTAAACCCACAATTCTCCTGCGGCATATACCGCAGGAGTCCTAGTGGCACTTCCATCCATTCTGATCACAGAATCGCGGGCTCTCGCTTCATAAAGGTCGTAGGGTACACGAGCGATCAAGGGATCGTCGAAACCGACGACCTTAAGGCTCTGCTGTGACGAGAGGGGGGAAGGAGTTTTTTGTTTTGAGTGTCCATATCGGATGTTGGGTTTGGTTACATGGGATGTGGACGGGAGTAAGAGTTGGGATATTATTTGGTCATTGCTTCTGCAAATGCATCAGGTGTTGAATTGGAACTATATACAAATCCCAAGCTTCCATCATCTTTTACAGTTGCTGTAATAGTATATGTAGTCCAATTAGTCTTACTCTTACACTTTAAATCTCCAATTGTAATAGCAGCTTCTGTTAATGCATCTGCTCCTGATCCATTAGCATCTGCTGTAAAGGATGCTGATGTACCAACCTCTAATGTAACAGTATCGCCCTTTACAAACGGCTTTTTAGCATCTGGATCTGCTGCATATACCTGAAATGCTGTTGCAATAGCTGTTGCATTAGAAATGTCTGTTGAATTTCTTGACTTCTCAACATACTTTAAGTACTGCGGAGCAAGAACTACAACGAGTACTGCCATAATCGCAATAACGATGATTAACTCGACAAGTGAAAAACCTTTGTCATTCATTTTTTCCTTTTTCATGAAAATTCTCCTTTGGTTGTTGTTTTTTATTTAAAAAATGGCTGTCCCTACGACGCAGTCACTTTTATTCAGGGTGTATATATTATTGGAAATTTTAGTGAAATTCTTTACATGTTTTTCACATTTCTCTCACTGATAACACCAGCGCGAAGCCTCCATTCATAAGGCTTAACTGTTCATACTTGTAATTACAGCTTCGCCGCGCCCCACTAACATTCATAAGGCACGGTTGCTTCGCAACCTCCC
>ENA-OOZG01001884-OOZG01001884.1-human-gut-metagenome-genome-assembly--contig:-NODE-1884-length-13920-cov-1.910206_pt1 | contig 13920 bp, 12 predicted proteins | sample MGYA00241706_ERZ501384 | MGnify/ENA primary metagenome ERZ501384 (study PRJEB25962, sample SAMEA2042742) | human gut metagenome | biome: human gut; feature: human-associated habitat; material: faeces... | reverse complement strand
CGGATTGTTAAGTCCCGGGACTACGGAAGAGCAAGGGGAAGTGCTTGGAGTAAACCTGATTTACAGTGGAAACTTCTATGGATGTGTTCAGTGTGGACAGTATGGAACAATCAGGGTACAGCTTGGAATTAATCCGTATCAGTTTGGATGGCAGCTTGCACCGGGAACAAGCTTTTGCACACCGGAGGCTGTACTGGTCTATAGTGTAAATGGACTTGCCGGAATGTCGAATATATTTCATCGGTTATACAGAACGCGCGTCTGCCGGGGATGGTACAGAGACCGGGAACGGCCAGTTCTATTGAATAGCTGGGAAGGTATGTATTTTGAGATCAATGAAGAGAAAATGCTGACGCTAGCGGAAGAAGCAGCGGAGCTTGGAATCGAACTTCTGGTGATGGATGATGGCTGGTTCAAGGGAAGAAATACAGATACGACTTCCTTGGGGGACTGGACGGAAGATAAGAAGAAATTTCCGGATGGACTGCAGAGTCTTGCCGAAAAGGTGAAACAGAAGGGGATTGATTTCGGAATCTGGTTTGAACCGGAGATGATTTCAAGGGAAAGTGACCTTTACAGGGAGCATCCAGACTGGGTGATCCGAAGTCCGCTTTACGAACCAATACTCAGCCGACATCAGCTGGTACTGGATCTGTCGAATCCGGCAGTTTGCGAATATCTGATCGAAGCAGTCAGTAAGGTGTTGGTACCGGGAAATATCAGTTATGTGAAATGGGATATGAACCGGCATCTGACAGATCTTGGAAGTGCTTATCTTGACAGGAAAAATCAGAATGAACTTTCACACCGCTACGTGCTTGGACTTTATCAGGTAATGGAGACATTGACAGAACGTTTTCCACAGGTGTTGTTTGAAAGCTGTTCCAGTGGAGGTGGCAGATTCGATGCAGGAATGCTTTATTACATGCCACAGACATGGACCAGCGATAATACAGATGCGGTCTGCAGGCTGAAAATCCAGCATGGAACAAGCTTTCTGTTTCCTACAGTTACAATGGGAGCGCATGTGTCAGCATGTCCGAATCATCAGGTCGGACGGACCACACCGCTTGCTACAAGATTTGCCGTGGCGGCAGCAGGCAATCTTGGATATGAACTGGATTTGAAGAAGCTTTTAAAAGAAGAGAAGAAAGAAGTCAGAGAGCAGATTGCAGAATATAAAAGGAGACGAAGAACCGTACAGTTCGGAACTTATTACCGGCTGGCGGATTCATTTCAGGAGAATCAAAGTGCCTGGAATATTGTTTCAGAAGATGGAATGGAAGTCATCTTCACTCATGTGCAGATCCTTGCACGCTCAGCCTACAGGGTTCCGGTAATTCGCTTAAAAGGACTGGATCCGGATGCAGTTTACACAGATTGTGAGACCGGGCAGGAGTATGGCGGGGATGAACTGATGTATGCAGGAATCCGAATACCAAGAATCAGACAGGACTTTTCAAGTACAACGATGGTACTAAGAAAATCCTGATTGAGATAGAAAAGAAATGAAGTTACAGGAGGAGTTAGAATGAGTAAAGAGCAGAGTTACCAGAATGCAGCAAGTGAACTTCTGCGTCTGGTAGGCGGAAAAGAAAATGTAATCAGCGCGGCTCACTGCGCAACCAGATTACGTCTGGTATTAAAAGATGAGAGCAAAGCAGATGTAGATGGAATTCTCAAGACAGAGCTTGTAAAAGGACAGTTTTCCACAGGCGGTCAGTTCCAGATCATCATTGGAAGTGGTACAGTAGATGAAGTATACAAATATTTTATTCAGTATGCAGACATCAAAGAAAGTACAAAAAATGAAGTGAAAAAGGCTGCTGACCAGAAGATGAATCCGTTACAGAAACTGGTAAAGATGCTAGCGGATGTATTCGTACCGATTATTCCGGCACTGGTTGCCAGCGGTCTTCTGATGGGTCTGAACAATGTTCTGACAGCAGAAGGACTTTTTGTCTCAGGAAAGTCACTTGTTGAAGTATATCCGAATATTGCAGATCTTGCATCTATGATCAACACATTTGCAAGTGCAGCATATGCATTCCTGCCAATCCTTGTAGGGTTCTCAGCAACAAAGATGTTCGGTGGCAATCCTTATCTTGGAGCAGTTATGGGAATGATCATGGTATCCGGTGATCTTCTGAATGCATATTCTTATGGTACAGCCATTACAGAGGGAACGGTTCCGGTATGGCATATCGGAGCGCTGACAATTGAGAAGGTTGGATATCAGGGAACTGTACTTCCGGTACTTGCAGCGGCAGCAATCCTTGCATTTATCGAGAAGAAACTTCACAAAGTAGTTCCGGAATATCTGGACAACCTCCTGACACCGGCACTTTCCGTACTCGTAACAGCATTCCTTACATTTACAGTGGTAGGTGGAGTGATGCGTACAGCCGGAGACTGGATTACAAATGGTATTTTGTGGCTCCATGATACATTAGGTGTTGTCGGTGGATTTATTTTCGGATTTATCTATGCACCATTAACAATGACAGGAATGCACCACAGTCTTCTCCCGGTTGATATCCAGTTGATTGCAGCAGGCGGATCTTTCCTCTTTGCAATCGCAGCATGCAACAATGTGGCTCAGGGTGGAGCAACACTGGCAGCAATGTTCTGTGCAAAGGATAAGAAGATGAAGAGTATCGCAGTTTCTTCCGGTATCTCAGCACTGCTTGGTATTACAGAACCAGCAATGTTCGGAGTCAACTTGAAGATGAAATATCCATTCTATGCAGCAATGTTCGGTTCTGCTGTAGGATGTGCTTATGTGACACTGACAAATGTTCAGAATATCTCCCCGGGAGCAGCAGGAATCATCGGATTCGTATGCATCAAGTCCGGCGGAATGCTGAATTATATGATCGGAATTCTGATCTCACTTGTTGTTGGATTTGCAGTGACAATGGCATTATCCAAGCATTCGAAATTTAAAGAAGTGTAAGTCATTGGGGACGGGGAAAACGGATTTTTCCCCGTCCTTATTGGCTTTGAGAATAAGATATAATACAAGCAAATCCATCCAGACAATATATTCGGGATCTGGTGGAAGAAATGATTGTACATTGCAGAAGCCGGAAAAGTGCTTCCATTTACAGCAACGACATTGACAAGAGCAGTAAAGTAGTTGGAAGACCTATTGTGGAGTCATTATCCACGATAGGTCTTTCATAGTTTTGGCACTTTTTTAAGACGGAATCAACACACATGCACAATATCCCGGAGCTGGTTGAAAACAGTAGATGGTCAGAGTCTTGTCGATTTCCGGACTATAATCATGCAGGATATGTTTATTGCCGTTTAACGCTACATCCGCATAAGTAACAAGCCATTTTTTATCCCCGTTTTCAAAGACTTCATAAAATGAACGATTCAACATTTCTGAAACGGGAACGCCCTCAACAACAGCCATTTCATCATTGCAGTAACGAAATACAAAGTCTACACCATGTCCCTCCGCATCAAATACAAGCTCAATAATACAAAAAGCAAGTGGCATATCATTGAGAAAGCTACAGTGATCAAATAATTGAAGAGAGCTGTCTTCTGAAACCTCCGAAAGGTTCTGCGTATTTAAACCAAGTTCCTTACGGATTTGTTTGTGCTGACTCAGATTACGTTTTCTTCCTTGAAAGACAGCACCATCAGTCATTGTATAAAGTCCTTCGTCAGATATATGAACAATTTGATTTTTTCGAAGAACAACGCCCTTTGAGATATTTAGAAAATCTTCTTCCGGCAAGTAGAGCATAAGTTCTTTTATCGGGATTGTAGTCGCAATGCTCTCTCCCGAGGAAAACGTAATGATTGTGTGAGGATTCTGTCTGGTAAGGTAAAAAATATCTGAAATTTTGATATTTTTTCGTTCGAAATATAGTGGAACATTATAACGCATAAGAGACCTTCCTTTATTGTGATAATTTTATATTACTATAGTTGTTTTGAAAATACAATAGAAATAATTAAAATGCAATAATCAATGAAAATAAAACGCACTTTAATTGAGCTTCACAACAATTTATCTAAGAAACATCAAATAAAAGCGCGGATTTTAGCGAAAAAGATTGCTGATTAACCGTGTGAGTGGTATTATAAAAAGGTATAAATAATGATACAAAACGAATCATCAGGCAGAGACAGGAATAAGGAAGGAGTGGGAAGCGGATGAAAAGAAGAATTTCGAAAAGGATTATTGCAATTGGAGTGAGCCTTTGCGTAGCATTTTCGATTATGCCTTTACCGGTAAGTGCAGAAGCAGAGACTGCTGCACCGGCAGTTAAACAAAATAATCTATGGGTGAGTACCGGAAAAACATTTGTCAATCGTATTTACACAGTAGGGTTGACTACTTGTGGATCAGCACTTGTCAGAATTGCCGGAGCGACAGAGAGTGAAGGATTTCAGAAAGTAGCTTCATTTGTTAATAAATGGATTTGTGGAGGCAATAACACTGGACAGACACTGGCAGAAATTCAGGCTCTTTGTAATGAGATACTTAATGAAGTTAAGATCGTTGATCAACATCTTAAAGAGTATGATGCAGAAATAGAGAATACACTTCAGAAAATACAGTACACAGAAGCGAAAAATGAGCTGAATCAGCAATGGTCTAAAGATATAGATGTATATGAAACTGCCGGAAATGTAGGAAATACATTGAGCGCCTACGAAGATTATATGAAAGCCGCGCAACTGTATATGGATGGTAAGACGGATATAAATGCTGTCGAAAAGAGTAAGCAAAAGCTTTATGACAATTTTATTGAGGTTTATAAAGCGGCTGGAAATAGCTTTGAAAATCCAACCGATGAGAAAAAAAGGACGCTATATTTTGTAATGATACGATAGATGGTGTATTCAAAAGATCGATTTGGAGTATGATCAATGCGTTGAATAAGCCGAGTGATGAGAAAAATTATGCGGATGCTGCGGCACAATTTGCATATAGGGCTTATGGATTTTCTGGTGATCAATATAATTACATAGTTTCAAGTATTGATAAACAATTTATGGAAATCATTAAGATGGAGATGATGTATCAGGAATTTATTGCACAGCGTGGTGATTATTTTGAAGAGAAATATCCAGATGATGAAAGTAAATGGGAGAGCTATGCTGCATGGACGAATGATTTAAATAAGTTGAATGAAGATGTTGCCAAAGCTATGGATACTATGCTTGACAGAGAAATATTAGTTTCGGATTCAACGGTTGGTTCGATTCGGATGAAATTGGATGAATTTGTAAAGCCAGAAGACATGGTATCTGTACGTATGAAAAATGAAAATTACCATGAGAAATTAACAGGCGAGTTCTATGAGAATGAGCAACCGATTATCGATGCGTTTAACGAAGGTTATCTTTACCTTATTGAGGAGTATGGTTGGAAATCCAATGCTGATGTAATTACGCCGTTTATTAATTTTCACAGAATTGCTGTGCCGACACCTAAAACGGAGGAGAATCCATCGGGAATAGATATTTATTATATTTTCGATACATCACAGCCACACGATGCGGAAGAGGATTGGGCTTGGAATTCAGACGATTCTGTTCCTGAAAATTTGCGGTTTTATCAATTTGAAGAGAAAATAGATCTTACTTTGGCGAGAGATCAACATATTCCATCTTGTGATTTTATTAATTTAACAAAAGAAAATTATAGCGATGGGCAGAATCAATTTAGTTGCGCGAAAAGTACGGCGGAATTTCAGAGCTTATTCGCTACAGGACTATTCAGTGCATTATCAAGTATACCTGGTGATTATCTGAGTGAATACCTGCTTACAAAAAAAGATACAAAAACATATATTGCTTTATCGGATTATGATTTTGATTATCATGATGCATGGGCGACAAGCTATACGATTTTCCATGTGGTTGATACAACAGGACAGTATCCGGGAAGCAGTCTTGAAAGTTCTACTTTAAGTGCAGAAAAAATTCAACCGGATAAATCAGCGGGGGCATATTCGGCATATACCGTTATATTAAAGAACCGCCCACAAGAAGATGGTTATTATAAGACGAAAGTTGATGTTGCTACGAATGGAGTCGGAGATACAGAGTTAGAAATGGTTCAGGAAGATGGGACAATATGTCAGGAAAATATTGTTCCTTCAGGAAAAGAGGTAACACTTCGGTTTAAGGCGGAAGGTACAACTGTTCTGGAATCCATTACATTACAGAGACATAACAATACAGAAAATCCATCAGAAGTAACTTCGGAAGAAACGTTGTTGACAAAAGACCAGATCGCGACATTGAGTCCGGATGAAGAAGGATATTATACATATACATACAGTGCACCATATTCAAATGCAACATTTGTTTTAAACGGAGCAGTAGGACATAAGGTATATGTGAAAGGTACGAATCAGTCATTTGAAGATGCAATTCAATTGGATTCCTATGTAGATTACTTTGAAGAAGGAGAAAATGTTGAATTTTATGTATCAGATAATGTAAAGAGTGTCGGATATTATGAGGGAAATACTTATAAAGAGCTTGCATTAACAGAAAATTATGAGGGTGACAGAAAAGGAAGTTTCGTAATGCCGGCGAAGGATATTACATTATATTATAATGCAGTCTGCAAGGAACATTCCTATGACAATGGATTCTGTACGAAATGTGGTGGATATCAGCCGGCAGACTATAATGAATCTACAGGCAGTTATGAGATTGGGAATGGTGGACAGATGTTTTGGTTTGCCGCTCTTGTAAATGGGGACGGTGAACATACACAGATTCAGGAAGCAAAGCCAGATGCACATGGAGTGCTGGTGTCTGACATTTCACTTAAGAATCCGGCGGATGAAAACTATGAATGGAAACCAATCGGAGAATTCAAAGGAATTTTCGACGGACAGAATCATACGATTTCTGATTTCAGTATGACGAAAGTAAATGATCAGTCAATAGGCTTTTTCCAGAACCTTATGAGTGACCCGAACGAGACAGACGAGGCAAAGAAAGCGACGCTTAAGAACTTTACACTGAATGGAACAATCGTTACAACAGCAGAGGCGGCAAGTGCAGTAGGTGGTGTTGTAGGAACAACTTCCGACAGTGTGATCAGGCGGGTGAATTCAAATGTAAATATTGGAAGTGGATTGATATACTATATCGGCGGAATTGTCGGAGAGATCAATGCAGCAACTTCTATAGAGGAGAGTACATATTCAGGTAAGATCGTACTGGATTATAGTTTCTACGGAGTCGGTGGAATTGTAGGTTTTGTAACTGATGATGATACATATGCAGGCAGCACAAAAATCAAGGATTGTGCAAATTACGGATTGATCACATATTATAAAGTGGAAAATCACGGAGGACGTGGTTACAGCGGTGGAATCACCGGACAGGTTGCATTGGGTGAAGAGGATTTCATTCTTTCTGATTGTTACAATTATGGCAGTGTGCTTGCTGAAGAGTGGAAGGAAATCTATGGTGCAATTTCCGGATACTGTGCGGCGAAGAAAGATGGAATCAAGAATAATTATTATCTCGATACACTTCCGGTAAAAGGTTTCCTGGGAGAAGCTGAGATTGCGAATGATGAAGAACTGGCAAAGGCAAAGACAGCAGAACAGTTCAAGAGTGGTGAAGAGGCATATCTTTTAAATAACGAGGTGACAGACGGCTCTCAAGTATGGTATCAGAATATTGATAATGGAGAAACTCCGGATGCTTATCCGGTTCTGGATGATACACATGGCACAGTCTATCGTTGGGAAGATGGAACCTATTCGAATTATGAGAAAGAACCTGTAGAAGAAACTTACGAGATTCGTACATTTAAAGAATTTAAAGAAATTCCGGAAATTGTTAAGAAGAACAATCGTGCAAACTTCAAGCTGATGAACACAATTTTCGGAGACGGTGAAACAATGACAGAATCAATCGGTTCAGCAGACAATCCGTATAATGGTACATTTGACGGACAAGGATATTATGTCTACCGATTCGATATCAAATCATCCGATGGAAATGCAGCACTTTTTGATACGATCGGTGCACGGGGAAGTGTAAAGAATTTCGGAGCTTTTTATCAAAACATTGAAGGAGAGAAAGCAGCAGGTCTTGCGATTGTCAATTATGGATTGATTGATGAGTGTATCAGTGGATCAAATCTCAGCGGTCCATTTACTGATCAACTTACGAAGGAGCCTAAAAATTTGACGGAGACAACTACATTTGTTAAGGGCACATCAATGGCAGGAGGCGTTGTAGTTGAGAATAAAGGTGTGATTCGAAATACTGCGAACTATGCAAAGGCAACAGCAAGTGCATCAGATGGAATTGTTGGAGGAATTGCAGTAGTAAACAGCGGAACGATTGAGAACTGTATGAGTATAGGCACTCTGTCAACAAAGGAAAATGGAATTGCCGGAGGAATTGTTGGAAAGCTGGATAAAAATGGTTCCATTCAAATTGCATATAGTGCACAAACTGCGATAGAAGGTGGGACAACCGGAGCAGTATTTGGCGCAAAAGAAGAAACAGCAGGAGCTGTAAATAACACATATTACCAGGATACCTTATCAGGAAACGAAGAACAGGGAACAGCGAAAACAGCGGCTGAGATGAAGAGCAATGCTTTTAAAGAGGAATTGAATACTCTGGTAGCAGGCAATGAAGAATTGTGTAGTTGGACATGGAATTCAACAAAGAATCAGGGGTATCCAAGAATCTTATCTTCGCTTATTACGGAAGTTGAATTAGTGAACGCATCAAGAGGACTTACCGTAAAAGGTATGATGCATAAAGATACGAAACTTCAGTTGAACGAGCTTGACAAGAAGAATGACATTTATCAGGCATTTAAGAAATATGCACAGAAGACAGATAAGCAGGTTCTTTATTCAGCAGAACCGACGTTGGTATATGAAGATGGACAGCCGTCTGCATACGAAGGAAATCTGAATGTAAAACTGGATTTGTCAAAGTATCGAGGAAAAGGATATAAGGTTCTTGTTTATCGAAATAATCAGATCGAAGAGCTTGAAATTGATAAACAGATGATCGCCTCAAAAGATGTGGAAGAGATGGTTCCGTTTGCTGTACTGGCTGAAAAGAGTGAGATCTCCAAAGCAGTTGATTATATTAAGGATACAGTAAAAACAGGAGATAACAGCAGTGTGATTCTTTTGTTTTGTATTGTTGTTGTGGCAGGTAGTGTAGCAGGTGGAGTTATTTACTGGAGAAAAAAGAAAGCAAAAAAATAAGATGAAAAAAAAGACAAAGATGATAATCGGAATTCTGATTGCGGCTGTGATAGCAGCCGCAGGAATTACCTGGTATGTTATGAACCAAAAGAATCAGAAAACCGGAAATTCGTCTGCAGAAGTAGTAGCCTGGGATGTGGATATCGAGGAGGAAGAACCTTCCGAGGAAAAAGGAATCCTGATTCCGGGATATACAAGTATGGTAATGAAGGCGAATACAAAGGAGCAGACAGTAAGCATTGGTAATCCGGCAGATAATGATTGCATTTTTGTAATTGTATTGAAACTGGAAGACGGAACAAAACTGTTCGAATCACAAGAGTTAAAACCGGGAGAAGGTCTGGAGAATATTACGCTTGACCAGGAGCTGGAAGCCGGAGAGTATCAGGCAGTTATAGAATATAAGTGTTATTCATTAGAAGATAAAAGTCCGTTAAACGGCGGAAGCGCAGAGTTTAAATTATATGTAAAAGAATAAAACGTGGAGGTAGAATGATGAAAAAGAAAGTAGTAGCAGGATTTATGGCAGCAACGATGATGGTATCTGTTATGTCAACAGGCGTTTTTGCAAAAGATCTTGACCCGTCCAGTGAGACTCAAAGAACGGGAGATACAACAGTGACTGCAACAGTGGAGGAAAATTTAAATAAAGCAGATTATATTATAAGCATTCCGGAGACCGTTGATTTTGGAAAAATACAGCAGCCTGAGACAGAAGGAAATGCATATTCAACCAAAGATATCACAGTATCTTGTATACAAGCAGATAATCTGGCGGCAGGAAGTGGAATCGCTGTTTTAGTAAAAGATGCGACAGCAGCTGAAAGTTCTGATCCGTTTCTCCTGACACATAATACACATTCAGATTGTGCTCTGACTTATGAGATTATGAATAACAACGATGAGAGTATTCAAAATGGGACATGGTATGCAAATGGATTTTTATTTAATCTATTTACGGGAGCAGATCAGTCAGCAACTGACAAATTAAGACTGAACCGTAATCAGTTATATAATAAAGATCTTTCTGTCTGGGGTGGACAGTACACCGGTACACTTAATTTCTATACAAAGATTGTAGATGTACATGCAAATTAAAAAAGAGTGGAGTAATACAAGAAAAAGCTTGTTAAAAATCTTTTTTATGTCGCTCGTTCTTGTATGTATTTGTACTTTATCAGTTCCAAAGAAATCTCTGGCTCAGGAGACAACAGATTCTGCAACTTATGCAGGAAGTACCAGCGTAAAAGCATATGTGACAGGAAATTCCGTGAATGAGCAGGAGAACCATCCCGAAGATGAGGAGAAACATTTACAAGACGAAAGCACAACAAATGCGAAAACAGGAGATGAGAGCAAAGCAACAATTTGGATTACGATATTGATATTCTCAATGCTTGTATTTGGCTGTGGAGTAAAATATAAAAAAGGTAACAAGTAAATAAAAATTTGTGTTATCATAGAAAAAACAAAAGAAATGCAGAAATGAAAGGGGCAGCAAAAATGAAGGAGAATAAAACAATTAAAATTATCACAATGATCACGGGAATTCTGACAGTGCTGTTAGGTTTTTATGCAGTAGTTCGACCTATGAGAACTTTTTTAGCAATCGGATGGATTCTTGGAATGCTTCTCTTTGTAAATGGTATTGAACTTGTGGTACTTTCATTGTCCAAAGAAAAGAAGGATATCGGAGGATGTATTCTTGGAGTCCTGGAAGGACTTGGCGGTATCATTTTATTGTTCAGCGGCGTACAGAGATTCCTGACAGATATCATGGCAACTTATCTGGTTGGTGCCAGTGTCCTGATTTATGGTATCTTCCAGATTGTAGCCGGAGTGAAGAAGTTTCAAGATTCTAAGGGAAAAGCAATTTTAGCAATTGTTTGTGGTGTGTTATCCATTATTGTAAGTATTATAGCCTTTACTCATCCGGTATTGACTATGTTCTCAGTTGGATATATGATCGCATTTGCTGTTTTAATGCAGGGAATCAATATGATCGTACTTGCTGTGAATTTTGGAAAAGAGAGTGAGTAAATCAAAGAAAAATAGTAAATGACTAAAAGAAGAGAACTCCAGTAAAATGAGAGTTCTCTTCTTTTTTTGTTATGGCAACAGAAATACAAATCACAGGACAACAAGTAAAACTGAGTTTATCTGTATGAAAAATATGCTTGACGCAATATATTGTCTGAATTTATAATAAAAAAGTATAAATCATACGAAAATATGGTTGAGAGGAAGGAAGAAACGGCGATGAAAAAGGAATATTTGGACAAGATTGCAGAATATGGACAGTTAATTGTTGTTTCGGGACCGTCTGGTGTGGGGAATAAGACGGTTTTGAGAGAGTATTTGCAGGATCATGAACAGGCGTGTGTCAGTGTATCTGTGACAACGAGAAGACAGAGAAAGCATGAAATAGACGGAAAAGACTATTGGTTTGTGTCTGTACCGGAATTTGAGCGAATGGTTCGTATGGGTGAGATGTTGGAATATACATATGTGAATGGTAATGCTTACGGAACAACAAAGAAAAGTGTAGAGGAAGCGCGTGCAAGAGGGAAAAATGTAATTCTGGACGTGGATACAATCGGAGCAATGAAGATTCGTGCACTTTGTCCGGATGCTACACTGATTTACATTTTGCCGCCATCTTGGGATGAATTAAAGAGCCGGCTGTCCAGTACTGGAATTTATACCGAAGAAGAAGTGAATGCTTTAATGGAAATAGCAGAAGAAGAGATTTCATGTGCCAATAATTATGATTATATTTTGGTCAATGATACAATTTCAAATACTTTGAGTCGTTTCGCACAGATTATTCATAGTAATCGCTATAGCCGTAACTGTATGAAAGAATTTCTTGATAGTTACATAGACGGAGAAGTGAAGCCTCATGTTCAGTCATACAAAGAGGCATTACTGTAAATTTTTTGATTATTGGAAATATTCTTTGAAAGATGGCACATATTTTGCGAAAGAAGATTCGGATGAAAAACAGAGGAGAACAGGTGCCTACAGTTACGAAAGAATTTTCGCTTGCGAATGAAAGAATGATAGATCAGATTTTAAAAGAAATACACTATTAAATCAGATCTGCTTCTTGAAAAAATGTGCTAGAATTAAGAGATAGATAAATATTTGATACTAGGGTGAGTAAGGTAGATAAACAGTGGAGAGTCGTTTCGTCTACCTTGCTTTTAAAGAAAACTTACAGCGTATGCTCACAGACAGTGAGTTCACTGTAAAAGTGGAGATGCGTAAAAATTGATAGAATATAGTCATTGATTTTATCGTACTCCTTTTAAGCGGACGATCATTCGCACTCTGATCCATCTCTAAATTCAACAATATCTGCGAATGGTTTCCGAGGTCTCTTGGCTGGGGCTTCTTGCATGATCCTTACTGTATTTTCCGCATCTGGTATGGCAAATGCCCATTCTGGCATAAGTGTATGAGTGACTTTTTCTGAATTTATACCCTGACGCATAATATCAACCAACTTCTCTTTTTCTTTGCCTTGATATACAATAAACTTCCAAGGCTGCCTGTTTTTGGCGGATGGTGCAAGAGTAGCGCTATATATTATTTCTTCGAGTAATTTTTTACTAATCTTATCCTCTTTATATTTTCTTATACTTCTTCTGTTCCCAATTTCTTGAATCATAACTTCCTCCAACAATCTATATTCGCTTTCGGTATTGTCGAGCTATTACTGATTTTACTGCATTTTTCGGACTCAGTCTATATAGGAATTGGAACGAAAAATGACAAGTCGAAGAAGTGATATATTGCTTTGATTGTGATGTGTATGATCGAAAACTAGAAGATGAGAAGTTTTTATATTCAAAAGCTATTATATTATGTTTATCTGATTACTGCGTTGTATCATTTGCACAAAAGGAGAAAATAAAAATTATGCAGAAAGCCTAAAAAATATTTTATACACATAAAAATATTGACAAAAACGATAACGGATGTATAATAATCACATAAATTGGTTGAGCCAATCAACCACAATACCATCAAACCAATAAAAGAAAGGAAAGAGAAGATGTCAAAACAATTAGCAGACAATCAAGATTTACTGGCAATGACACACGTAGGAGAAGATCCAGAAAAGTATATGAAATCTGTAACGCCTCCGATTTTTATGAATTCACTTCATGTATTTGATGAAGAGCGGAAAAAGAATCTGCTCTTTTCTATTTTTTTCACTTACAGGAATACTTGGTTTACAGTTGACCAATTTTCTTGCCATTGAATATTCAAATGCAGCAACCGGAACAATCATATAATTTACATACATTATAATGATTCTGGTTTATACAGCTATCGTGTTACATAATAAATCGAAGTCATACGAAACAGTAGCAGTTCTATGCGTGTTTTGCAGTATTTTCCTGATAGCAACACATGGACAGCTGAATTCTTTGGCAGCGTAAAAGCAAGCCTGTTCGTGACAGTTGAACCGGTTACAAGTGCTGTTCTTACAGGGCTATGCTTTAAGACAAAATTTGTACTGCCGGATATTATAGAAAGTAGAGGGATGAATATGCCAATAGGAGTTATTATCAATGCCCTGTCGGTTGCAGCCGGCGGTGTGATCGGGGCATTATTCGGGCACAAATTGCCCGTGAAGTTTAATGCAGAGCTTACTAAGATTTTTGGA
>ENA-OOZG01001859-OOZG01001859.1-human-gut-metagenome-genome-assembly--contig:-NODE-1859-length-14023-cov-2.152921_pt1 | contig 14023 bp, 9 predicted proteins | sample MGYA00241706_ERZ501384 | MGnify/ENA primary metagenome ERZ501384 (study PRJEB25962, sample SAMEA2042742) | human gut metagenome | biome: human gut; feature: human-associated habitat; material: faeces... | reverse complement strand
ATATAAGGAATGATCTTGTCGTCCAGTGTGGTAATGGTTGCAGATTCCCAGTTGGTTTTGCTGATATCGGAGCAGAATTTTTCCGGATGTCCGAAGGATGGATCCTGACGGGCAATGTTTTTCCAAAGGTTCCATACACCGCTTGTACGGACTTCGGCATCCCCGTTTGGTGCATGGTTCTGATCTCCGTAAATGGTTCCCTCTGTACAGCTTCCGTTTGTGACAAATACGAGGTCATTTTCTGTCAGGACGATACCTCTTTCCTGTCCGTTTACTTTACATTCAATTGCAGATGCAATCTTTTTGTCTCCTTCGAATTTGAATACAACATTTGTGACTTCTGTATTGAACTGGAAGTCCACACCGGCATCTTCGAGGTATCTCTGCATCGGAAGAATGAGGGATTCATACTGATTATATTTGGTGAATTTCAATGCACTGAAATCAGGCAGTCCGGCAATATGGTGGATAAATCTCTGGAAATATAATTTCATTTCCAAAGCACTGTGCCAGTTTTCAAATGCAAACATTGTTCTCCAATAGAGCCAAAAAGTAGAATCAAATACTTCTTCGTCAAAAACATCTTCGATGGTTTTATCGTAGAGATCTTCGTCTTTTGTCATGAAGAGTTTCATGATTTCCATACAGCCCTTCTGACTGAGGTTGAATTTTCCGTCTGTATGTGCGTCTTTGCCACGATTTACAGTTGCACGGCAAAGGGAATAGTTCGGGTCATGCTTATTGAGCCAGTAATATTCATCAAGTACAGAAACACCAGGTGTCTCGATGGATGGAATGCTGCGGAAGAGATCCCACAGACATTCGAAATGATTTTCCATCTCACGTCCACCGCGCATTACGTAACCTCGGGAAGTATCATAGATTCCATCACATGCACCACCGGCAATATCCATTGCTTCTAAAATGTGGATCTGGCGTCCAGGCATCTGTGCATCACGGACAAGGAAACATGCCGCTGCCAGAGAGGCAAGTCCGCTTCCTACGATGTAAGCATTTTTCTGATCTACACCTTCCGGTTTCTCCGGATGTGCAAATGCTTCGTAGTTTCCGTTGGAATAATAGATGCCTTTGCTGTTGCGGTCATATTTTCCGCGCTCAGTGTTACGATAGTTATCTGGAACGGAAGAATCAGCAACAGTACTCTTCTTAAAAATAGAATTACCGGATTCTGAATTACCAGATTCTTTTTTTGCCTTCTGTGCGAGATAAATTGCAGTTCCTGTTCCTGCTGCTATTGCAGAGATTACACCAAGTTTAGATTTCTTATTTGACATAATAAAACCACCTTTCTGAAAAAACGGATTCATGTCTCGTTTTGAGATCATCTCATCATAATTACTCTAAATAACGAGATATGAAGTATAGTTGTTATAGTTATAGTATGGACATTTTTGAAGATTTTCAATTTACAAAAAGAGGCAAGTGATAAAAAACTTATCATTCGCCCTTTTTTGTAAAGTGTTATAGTTGGGGGATTTTGTCCTCAACATTTATTCCAATGATAATTATAGGAAATATTATATATGGAGATTATGAATTCTCTTTTTCTGAAAGTGCTGCGAAATTTTCAATTGAATGCGTAAGGCTTCCGTGGATGGTAATACTGATTTTATGTGCCAGATCGACATAATCGTTTTTCATTCCCTGTTTGATCCAGTCGAGCATAAGACCGACAAAGCTGTATTTATAAAAATCGGCAATAAAGCGTCGGTCTTCTTCAGAAATACTGGTGCCTTCTGCTTTTTCCTCTACAACATTCATCAGTAAATCGGAAGTCAGATGAAAAAGGAAACTTTCAATCTGATCCCGGCTGATGCAGCGGTAAGCATTTAATATAAATGGCTTATTTTCATACACAGCATCAAAAATCTGTACCAGTCCTTCAGACCAGGTGTCGTAAGTTTTTTTGCCGGCAAGAGCGCGGGTTGCATCTTCCAGGCAGGACCATTCGACCAGATCATAAATATCTTTAAAGTGATAGTAGAAAGCCATACGGCTGATGCCGCAGTCTTCGGTTAAATCGCGGATGGTTATCTTATCGAGCGGCTTTTGAAGCATTAATTTTTTCAGAGATTCTTCCAATATTTGTTTTGTCTGGTTTATCATAGAGGGTCCCTCCGTTTGTTACGAAAATTAAGTGTGACTATAATTTATAGTATCACATTTTCCAAAACAGATAGCAAGTATTACACCATTTTTAAAAATCCTCTGGTGATGTATTTTAATTATGGGAAAACAAAGGAGATTCTGTTATAATCTTTAAATAAAGTAAAAGTAAGGTTATAAAGATATGAAAGAAAAGAAAATCACACGGATTCTGCGTATTTTCATGATGCTTCTTACATGTATCCTGATTGCATTATTCTTTGGAATTATGATATTGGTCAGCGATATGCAAGGGACGGCTCGTGTAGTGAATTATGCCGGACTTGTGCGTGGAAAGACGCAGCAGATCATCAAACTGGAAAATGAACAGAGACCACAGGATGAAATGATCAGGGAAGTGGATGCGTATATTGATGGGTTACGTCATGGCAGCGATGAACTGAACCTTGTCCGTCTGGATGATAAAGCATTTCAGGATAAGATGGAAGTGCTGGAACAATTTTTTGAACAACTAAAGGAAGAAATCTACAAGGCTCGTGAAGAAGGATATGAGAATACACAGATTATAAATAAAAGTGAAACATTTTTTACAATCTGTGATGAGACAACAGGGCTTGCGGAAAGTTATTCGCAGAAGCTGGCATCTTCCTTAAACCGTCTGGAGAAAATTGTTGTCGTGGATATTATTGGAATTGTGTGTCTGTTGGGATATGAGCTTTTCAAGGCATTACGGTACGCGGCGCAAAACCGTGTGCTTCGTCAGAAGGTTTATCTGGATGAGGCAACAGGACTTCCGAATAAGAATAAGTGCGAGGAGATTCTGGCATCTGAAGAGCCGCTTACGGATAGGGAATCAACAGCGGTAATGGTGTTTGATTTAAATAATCTGAGAATTATTAATGACCGGCAGGGACATGAAAGAGGCGATCAATATATCAGATCATTTGCAGAACAATTGCGGGCAGCACTTCCGGAGAAATATTTTGTCGGAAGAGACGGTGGAGACGAGTTTATTGCAGTGTTAAAGCAGGTGGATCATGAGCAGGTGAAAGACTGTCTGCAGATGATACGGGAACAGACGGAGCGTTATTCAAAGAATCATCCGGATATGCTACTTAGCTATGCAGTGGGATATGCATTGTCTACAGATTTTCCGGGAAGTAATATGAAAGACCTGTTCCGATATGCGGATAAGAACATGTATGTAGACAAGAATCGGGCGAAGATGAAAGAAGCAGCTGACAAGCGGAGAATTAGGAGTCGGCTGTTACAATCTGTAAAAGAAAAAGGATTTCATTTTACAGATTGTCTGTACTGTGATGCGATTGTGGATCAGTATGTTGTTCTTCGTGCAAGCTCAGAATTTTTCCTTGCAGATGATGGTAGTTATTCTGGTGCAGTAGAGCAGATTATACAGGAGCTGGCGGAGGAAGAGAACCGCAGGGAACTCTGGGAGAAACTTCAGCTGTCGGAAATCCGGGAAACACTGACAGAGGAACATCAGGTAGAGGAATATTTTTATTGTCACAAAGATGGTGACAGAGTTTTGCGTGGCCGGATCACACTTTTACTGCCTGACTTTGCTGAAAATGGAAATCTGCATCATTTTCTTGTTGGGTTTGATGTTTATCAGGACAGGGACAGATTGATCGTAAATGAGAAAAAGCAACTGACACAGTTCTATGAACAGCTGACGCAGTCCATTTTGGAAAACGGAAACTATATAGAAGCATTGATGGATACAGCAGAAATAATCCAAAGTGTTAATCTGACACAGAATTTATTAGAAAAGATATTTTGGCAAAACAGGGAAAACAGGCAGATTCCAGACATAAAACTTCCATGTCCTTATGATACGTATTGTAAGACCTGTCAGCGGTTCGTGACAAAAGAGACGAGAGAAAATTATCGTATCACAGAAAATCCGGCACAGCTGATCGAACGTTTTAAAGCAGGCGAAAAGCAGGTGACTGTGGAATATCAGGTAGAGCAAAGTGATGGAAGCAGATGCTGGTGGCAGGAGACAGTCCTGATGTCACAGGAGATGGTTTATGAAAGTAAGACTAAGCAGACAAGTACGGTGATCGGTGCAATTATTTTGTTCAAGGATATTTCAGAGTTCCATGAGCAGGAAGAAAGAGAAAGAGAACGTCTGCAGGTTGCATACGAAAAAGCGGATCTCGAGAGCCGTGCGAAGACAGAATTCATGAATCGGATGAGTCATGATATCCGTACACCGATCAATGGTATTCTCGGAATGATCCAGATGATCCGTAAGAACTATAAGGATCAGGAAAAGATAGAAGAGTGTGTTGATAAAATGGATCTGTCTGTCCAACATCTGAGTGAACTGGTCAATGATGTACTTGATATGAGTAAAATAGAGTCAGGATATTTAGAGTTGCAGAATGATACGTTTGATCTGAATACGTTGATAGATCAGGTAGAAGTTGTGGTCAGTGCACAGGTAGAGGCAATGGAAATCAGCTATGAGAGCCATCGGGAAAAGGTGAATCATACGATGCTGAGCGGAGATACGCTGCAGATCAGAAGAATTATGCTGAATCTGTTCAGTAATGCAATCAAATATAATAAGCGTGGAGGAAGGATAGACACTTATGTAAAAGAACTTTCTTTTGATGGAATGTGTGCGGCATTCGAATTTCGTATTACGGATACAGGTGTCGGGATGAGCAGGAAATATATAAAAGAAGAATTGTTTAAGCCTTTTACACAGGAAATAAATGATGCAAGAACGCAGTATAAAGGAACGGGGCTGGGAATGTCAATTGTAAAAGGACTGGTCGAAAAGATGGGTGGAACAATTCGGGTGAGCAGTACGCCCGGCGTTGGAACGGAGTTCCGTTTTTATTTGAGTTTTCCAGTAGTTCAGCCGGAAAAGGAAAGACAGAATGAAGAATGTGTGCAGAGAACAAAACAGGATCTGAAAGAGGATAAACCGCTCAGAGGATATCATATTCTTCTTGCCGAAGATAATGAGATCAATATGGAGATTGCAGAGTTTTATCTGGAAGAAGCTGGTGCACAGGTGACAAAGGCATGGAATGGACGGGAAGCTGCGGAACTATTTAAACAGTCGGGGCTAAGAGAATATGATGCTGTTCTTATGGATATCATGATGCCGGAGTTGGATGGAAAAGAGGCATCACGAAAGATCCGCTCTATGGCAGACCAAAGGGAAGATGCAGCCGAGATTCCGATTTTGGCAATGACAGCACAGGCGTCTACCGAAAGTATACATCAGTGTAAGTCAGCCGGAATGAATGAGTGTATCTTTAAACCTGTGAACGCAAAAGAACTGATCAGATTACTTCAGGATATAGTTGCAAAAATATAAATTGAGAGGGAAGGAAAATGCACGAATTAGGTGTTGTCTTTTATGTTGTAAAAGATGTAAAGAAGGTTGCGGAGGAAAATCATGTGGAGAAGGTTTCTGCCGTGACACTGGAGATTGGGGAAGTGTCAGGAATACTACATGATTATCTGACGGATTGCTGGAATTGGGCGAAGAAGAAAGAACCGCTTATGGAAGAAGCCGAACTGAAAATCGAGCAGATAGAAGCAGTAACATTTTGTGAAGAATGCCAGAAAGAATATCCAACGGTAGAACATGGGAAAATCTGTCCGTACTGTGGAAGTGAAAATACCTATCTGCTTCGTGGGAATGAATTTTTAATAAAAGAGATAGAAGTATCGGACTGAAAAATCAGCGTCTTACCTATTGTCAACCGCTTTGATAGATGATACAATACGAAAGACTTAAAAGAATCACAGGTGTTGCTGATCACAGCAGCCCGTAAACATTTCTTACAGTTTCTAGTAATACACGAGTTAAGCGAGGAAAAGAATTATGCGTCAGATTATCTATGATAAAGTGAAATACATTGCAGACAAATACAAAGGATACATTGATACGGAAGATTTGATGAAGGAAGGACTTACAAATCGTCAGATCGGTCTGTTGACAGCAGAAGGAAAGCTTGAGAAGGTAGCACATGGACATTATTGGATCATTAGTCCGGAGTTTTCCAAACCGGAAGATTATAAGGCAGTGGAAGTGGCACGAGTAAATAGAAAAGCGGTAATCTGCGCAGACAGTGCATGTTATTACATGGGCCTGATTGATAAAGAGCCGGAGATTCTTTCAATTGCAACAAGAAGAAGTGACCGTCACAAGATGAAGATGAATTTTGAAGTCAGCAGACATTACTTCTCAGAGCAGGCTTTTGAGGATGAGAAGCATGTGTTTGATACAAAGTACGGTTCTTACAATGTATATGGAATTGACAGAAGCGTGTGCGACTGCATCCGTTTCCGTGAAGACATTGATAAAGATATCTTTGAACTTGTTATTGAGAACTACAGAAAGTACGATAAGAAGAATGAAGAACGTCTCATGGCATATGCAAAAGCAATGCGTATTGGAAGACAGGTAGAAAGAATCGGATTGGATAGATAGTCTATAATAATGATATAAGAGAGTCTGTCATTTTGACAGGCTCTCTTTAATTAAAATAAGAGAAAGGAAAGAGCACATTATGAAGACATTACTTGCATATCTGAAAGATTATAAAAAAGAATCCATACTTGCTCCGTTGTTCAAGATGCTGGAAGCATCTTTTGAGCTGTTTGTTCCGTTGGTAATGGCGGCAATTATTGATATGGGAATTGCAAATCAGGATAAGCCATATATTGTGAAAATGTGTTTTGTACTGATCGCGCTGGGAATCATCGGACTTGTCTGTTCCATTACAGCACAGTATTTTGCAGCGAAGGCAGCAACAGGAGTCGGAACGGGAATAAGACATGGATTATTTGAACATATCCAGAAATTTACATTTACGGAAATGGACCAATTAGGAACATCTACATTGATCACACGAATGACAAGTGATATCAATCAGATCCAGTCAGGTGTGAATCTTGTTTTACGATTGTTCCTGCGTTCGCCGTTCATTGTATTTGGTGCAATGATCATGGCATTTACAGTAGATGTGAAAGCAGCACTTGTATTTGTTGTGACGATTCCGCTTCTTTCACTTATTGTGTTTGGAATCATGCTTGTGACGATGCCGATGTATAAGAAAGTGCAGGCAGATCTTGATCAGGTACTTCTTGCAACGAGGGAAAATCTGACAGGAGCAAGAGTTATCCGTGCATTCAATAAAGAGGAGGATGAGACGAAGCGGTTTGAAAATGCGAATCAAATTCTTACAGATGCGCAGAAATATGTGGGACGCATTTCCGGAATGATGAATCCGCTGACATATATTATTGTAAACGGAGCAATCATAGCATTGATCTATGTCGGTGCAGTCCGTGTTGATATCGGAGATCTGACCCAGGGACAGGTTGTGGCACTTATTAATTATATGTCACAGATTCTTGTTGAACTTGTGAAGTTAGCGAACTTGATCATTTCCGTGACGAAGGCAGCAGCATGTCTGAACCGTGTGGAGAGTGTGCTTGCTGTGAAACCAGATATGAATGAGGGAGATGTAAGATGGAAGAGCAATTCTTCCGAAACAGATTGGGATTTGAAAAATAAAATTCCGGTCGTAGAATTCTCTCACGTATCTTTGACCTATAAAGGAACTTCAGATACATCCTTATCTGATATAAATTTCTGTGCCAAGAAAGGACAGACGATAGGAATCATCGGGGGAACAGGTTCAGGAAAATCGTCTCTTGTGAATCTGATTCCGAGATTTTATGATGCAACAGACGGTACAGTGAAGATCAATGGACGTGATATCAAAGAATATCAGACAGAGAACCTAAGAGAACATATCGGTGTCGTTCTTCAGAAAGCAGTGCTTTTCAAAGGGAGTATTGCAGACAATCTCCGCTGGGGAAAGGAAGATGCAACAGAGCAGGAAATGTATGAAGCATTGGACATTTCTCAGGCAAGAGAATTTGTTGATACGAAACAAGGTGGATTAGAATTTCAGATTGAACAGGGGGGAAGAAACCTTTCCGGAGGTCAGAAACAGAGAATGACGATTGCGCGTGCACTGGTTCGGAAACCGGAGATCCTGATTCTTGATGACAGTGCATCAGCGTTGGATTTTGCTACAGATGCGGCACTTCGCAAGTCGATCAAAGAGATGAAAAACCAGCCGACCGTATTTATCGTATCTCAGAGAGCAGCATCTATTCAGCATGCAGACCAGATCATTGTGTTGGATGATGGAGCAATGGCAGGAATCGGAACACATGAAGAACTGTTGAAGGATTGTCCAATCTATCAGGAAATCTATTATTCACAATTTCCAAAGGAGGCGGTAATCAATGGCTGATAAAAGAAAGACAAATAGTGAGAAAAAACAGAAAAGTCAGGCAGCAACATTGAAAGAAGTAATCTGCCGACTTGGAAGATACAGAATTTTTCTCGTATTTTCAATTCTGCTTGCGACTGTGTCCGTTGCGCTTACATTATATATTCCAAAGCTGACAGGACATGCAGTTGATTATGTGATCGGAAAAGGCAAAGTGAATTTTCCGGGAGTAATTCAGGTGATGATTCAGATTGGTGTGTGCACACTGATCACGGCATTGGCACAGTGGCTGATGAATGTGTGTAATAACAAGATGACCTATCAGATGGTTCAGGATATCAGAAATGAAGCATTTGATAAAATAGAGCAGCTACCGTTGAAATATATTGATGGACATCCGTATGGTGAAGTCGTAAGCCGTGTAATTGCGGATGTTGATCAGTTTTCAGATGGACTACTGATGGGATTTACACAGCTTTTTACCGGTATTGCAACGATTATCGGAACATTTTGTTTTATGTTATCCGTAAATGTATCGATTACATTTGTTGTGGTTCTTATCACACCGGTATCATTCTTTGTAGCAAATTTTATTGCAAAGAGAACATTTCGTATGTTCCGCCTGCAATCTGAAATACGTGGAGAGCAGACAGGATTGATTGATGAAATGATCGGAAACCAGAAAGTGGTTCAGGCATTTGGGCGCGGAGAAGATGTAACAGAGCGTTTCGACGAAGTGAATAAAAGATTGCAGGAGGCATCCTTACGGGCAACATTTTTCTCATCCATCACGAACCCGGCGACAAGATTTGTCAACAGTCTAGTTTACACAGGAGTTGGAATTACCGGAGCATTTGCAGTTGTACGCGGTGCAATGAGCGTAGGACAATTGTCCAGTTTCTTGAGCTATGCAAATCAGTACACAAAGCCATTTAATGAGATTTCAGGAGTCGTGACAGAATTTCAGAATGCGATTGCATGTGCGCAGAGAGTATTTACATTGATTGATGAAGAACCGCAGATACCGGAACCGGAACATGCAGTTCATCTGACGGATATTGATGGAAATGTGAAAGTAGAGGATGTTTCATTCTCTTATCTGCCAGGTCAGCATCTGATTGAAGATTTTAATCTGGAAGTAAAGCCTGGACAGCGTATTGCGATTGTCGGACCGACCGGATGTGGAAAGACAACCTTGATTAATCTGCTGATGCGTTTCTATGATGTGAATGCAGGAAGTATTAAAGTAGAAGATATAGATATTCGCGAAATGACAAGAAAAAGTCTGCGTGCAGGGTACGGAATGGTGCTTCAGGAGACCTGGTTAAAAACGGGTACAATCCGTGAAAATATTGCTATGGGAAGACCGGATGCAACGGAAGAAGAGATTGTCGAGGCAGCGAAAGCTTCTCATATCCATAATTATATCCGTCGTCTGCCAAAAGGATATGATACATGGATCACAGAAGATGGTGGCGGGCTTTCACAGGGACAGAAGCAGCTGCTTTGTATTGCAAGAGTTATGTTATGCAGACCACCGATGTTGATTCTGGATGAAGCAACATCATCCATCGATACAAGAACGGAGATCAAGATTCAGCAGGCATTTGCAAAACTGATGGAAGGAAGAACAACTTTCATTGTTGCACACCGTCTGTCAACCATCCGTGAGGCTGATGTGATTCTCGTAATGAAAGATGGAAAAATCATTGAACAGGGAAATCATGAAGTACTGATGAAGAAGGAAGGTTTCTATCATCATCTGTATGAGAGCCAGTTTTCAATGTAGGATAAGGTATGATGCGAGATAGTGAGATACGTTGCAGGTCGCATGAAATGTAAATAGTAACGAAATGAAAAAGGAAGGCTATCAACTACGATAACAGTATAAATCGTAGTTGATAGCCTTCTTCTTTTTGTTTCAATAAATTATATTTACGGTAGAAGGAATGTATACATTACTATAAAGTGACAGATGCTTCCGCCCATTACGAACAGATGAAAGATTTCATGGCTTCCGAAATTCTTATGCTTGCTATTGAAAATCGGGAGCTTCAGTGCGTAGATGACACCGCCAACTGTATAGATGATACCACCGGCTAAAAGCCATCCGAAAGCAGTAGCTGACAGATTATCAAGGATTGTAGAAAATGCAAGCACGCAAGTCCATCCCATGCCAATGTATAAAACAGAAGATACCCATTTCGGACAGAATACCCAGAAGGCTTTGATAAGGATGCCGATAATCGCGAATGCCCATACGATACATAACAGTGTGATACCTTTGCGTCCACCGATTACCAGCAGGCAGACAGGTGTGTAGCTTCCGGCGATCAGAACGGAGATCATCATGTGATCGATCTTCTTTAAAACCGTATTCACTTTCTCGGAAATATCAAATGTGTGATAAGTGGTACTTGCCGCATAAAGCAAGATAAGGCTGGCTGCGTAAATTGTAAGCGATACAATATAAAGTTTGCTCGGTTCACGAGCTGCTCTGTATAGAAGTGGTATTGCAGCGATAATTGCCATGATCATTCCAATAAAATGTGTAATTGCGCTTCCAGGTTCTTTGATATAAAGTCTTTTTTCCATAAAATCTACCTCCGATACATCTATATAATAACATGTAGTTTTTAATACTACATCCAAGAGATATATATACTATAGCACATATTTATGAAAAAGCAAGAGATATTTTGAAATTAAAAGTATCTTATTCCACAAAAAAACAGGATGAAAGAAATCTGTGATGGAAAGTAAAAAACAGGCCGTGATTTCACAAAATTAAAATGTGAAATCACAGCCTGTTTCAGGTTATGTTTCTAATAAGTTCAATCTGTCAATTTATTCGATTACTGTTCCAGTCTTACCATTCAAAGCATCAGCAACTTTATCAAAGGAAGTAATGTAAGCTTTGCGGCCTTCGTGTCCTTCTACGAATTCAACTGCTGCACGGAATTTTGGAAGCATGTTGTAAATTCCAAAATGTCCCTCTTCCATGTAAGTTTTTGCCTGATCAACAGTAATTGTATCCAGAGGTTCCTCATTCGGTTTGCCAAGGTTGATACATACTTTCTCAACATTTGTAAGAATGATGAGAAGATCAGCATTAATTCCTTCTGCAAGCTTTCCGGCTGCGAGATCTTTCTCGATAACAGCACTTGCGCCACGTAAATGATTATCCTGCTCAAGTACCGGAATACCGCCGCCACCTGCTGCGATAACAATCTGATCTGCATCAAGAAGAGCTTTCACTGCGTCGAGTTCAACAATCTTGACCGGATTCGGAGCAGAGACAGCACGGCGGAAACCTTTACCTGGTTCTTCCACTACGAAGTTACCTTTCTTGCGTTCTTCATTTGCTTCCTCAGCGTTCATGTAACGACCAAGAACTTTTGTTGGTGTGTAGAAAGCATCATCATAAGGATCTACGATCACCTGAGTAAGGACTGTGCTGACTGTACGGTAGATACCACGGTTGAGAAGTTCTTCGCGGATTCCGTTCTGAAGGTCATATCCGATATATCCCTGGCTCATGGCAGTACATACAGACATTGGGGATGTTGTATAGTCCGGATGGTTCTTTGCAAATTCATTCATTGCAGTGTGGATCATACCAACCTGCGGAGCATTACTGTGTGTGATAGCAACCTGATAGCCTGCTTCGATCAGATCAGCGATACATTTGGCAGTGCTTTTAACGGCTACTTTCTGTTCTGGAAGTGTAGTTCCAAGTGCACGGTGTCCCAGTGCAACAACGACTCTTTTTTTCATAATATTTCCCTTTCTTCTAAGCTGTAATAGTTTGTCAGGGGGAACAGGTTCATACTGTATTAGAAAAAATCACAACAGTAAAACCAACCTTACTGATAATTAAGATTTTACTATTATTTAGCAGTAAAATCAATATTGGATTATGCCTGATAGAAGGTCAAATACAAAAATTGCTGTCAAAAGAATACAAATTGAAATTCTCATCCATTTCTTTAATTTCATGAAGAGACTGTTCCAGCGCGGAGCAAAGTAATAGAAAAATGCACAGCCAAGAAGTGCAAATACTGCCCCATCACCAAGATATGCTTCTCCATTCATGAAAGCAAGATAAGAATGATATTTCGGAAGCTCAATTCCAAAGCCAAAATCAAGAAACAGCTGGATGAGATAATCAAGAACTGTATACACAATAAAGTTGATAATAAACATAGTAGCCGGCTTTTTGATATATTTCTTTAACAGCAACAGTATAAGCAGACCACAGATTCCGTACAACGGGAGCCATGGAAGCGTACGAAGGGTTACATTTTCCAGTGTGCCGCAACTGAGCAGTTCGGAAATGATTTCCAAAAGCCATCCGAAAATAGAAAAGGCATGGAATAAAAATACACAGGACAGAAAGTCATAATTCTGCGCCGGATTGACCGGTGATTTTACTGCGGCAATAGGTGGTTGCACAGAAAAAAGAAATACCGGATACTGATGCGGTGCAAAATAAGAGATCTTTGTGTAAGGACCTTCAGAATCGTCATAAAGTGCTTTACTGATCAGAAGTTCATCTTCAGAAGGAACATGCTCAAGATAAGAATCATTGAGCTGCTCATATTTAGGCGCTCTTGAAAGCACATAGTTTCTTCGTAAAAACAGATATAAGGATGCTTTACAGTTCATTTTGTACGGGCGGACATAAAGGATGTCCAGAATTCCAAGTGTAAAGAGAGATAAAAGCTCCCAGCCGAGGAAAGAACAATCTAACAAAAAGAGCTTCCATTTATTTCCCTTTGTAAGCTGTTTAGAGAGAAAAAAGGCATTCTTTTGACTGATTTTTGGATTCTCTGCGAGGATACATGGAATCATGCTATATTCATAATGCTTAATAATTCCACCGATAATTGTTAAATCCCAAAGTTTCTGAAAAAGCGTGTAGCAGAACATCACCCAGGAAGGATTTGCCAGGTAACGCAACTTATATAAAAAGAATATTTTAGAAATATTCGTATCCTCATAGTTATAAGATTCAACAAAAAAACGTTTCTCACCGACAATCAAAAGATTACTGACAAAAAACTTATATAAAAGCGAAAAAATGACTCCAAGTGTGAGAAACGAAGTGACAATAAAGTCCGGACGCTTCAGGGAATTCTGAATCGTATGTAAAAAGGATGCAACTACGAAATTATCAGGAATAAAATCCCAAAATGCACTGCTGAGGCTTTCAGCAGAAATAAAAGCAGGTAAAATAAGCTCTGCTTTCGTCTGAATCTTATCAGGAAAATAGTTCAAAAATAAAGAGCGGGAAATCGGATACGAAGCCGTGAGCATCGCAATCAGAAAGCAGACAGATATACTTTGCCAATAGTTTGATTTTATTAAAATACGCGCCTTTTTCTTGAGCTCTTTTCTTGACCACATAAATAATATCCCCCATTGAATTGTTGCTGCGGTTCATATGCGTGCAATCAGCAACGCATCGTTTCCATAGATAACATCATTATAATTTAGTTGCGTACAGTTTACAAGTTAAGGTTCAGCTCATAAAGAAATATGTTATACTGTAGTTACTGGTCGCACACCGTGTGAACAGTAACTACAGTATAGTT
>ENA-OOZG01001852-OOZG01001852.1-human-gut-metagenome-genome-assembly--contig:-NODE-1852-length-14060-cov-1.834202_pt1 | contig 14060 bp, 4 predicted proteins | sample MGYA00241706_ERZ501384 | MGnify/ENA primary metagenome ERZ501384 (study PRJEB25962, sample SAMEA2042742) | human gut metagenome | biome: human gut; feature: human-associated habitat; material: faeces... | reverse complement strand
ACACAATATATTTTCCATGATTATCCATCACAAAAAGCCCTGCATATCCTTTTCTACGGTCTGCCTTTCCATATACGTCCAGACTGCTGCACGGAAGCGTCCCACAGAGCACTCCCTTAATCTGCTGTGCCTCATTTTTGACAGGTACTGACAATATCACTCCATCTGCACAGGAATATCCATTTTCTGCCAGACCCCTGTTACCTAACATAGCCATCAGGAAGTATTCTTTCAGGGAATAAGCCTGTCCGTCCTGCACGCAGCGGCCATCCTCACTGATAATCTTCAGCGAATCAAACTTCTCTGTGTGACGGTGAAATTTCTCCCTCAGCATCTCCTCTGTCTGTACTTCATCTAAAGGCATATCACTGATATAATCTGCCGCACACTCCAGAAGATCATAGTACATATCAATCCGGCTTCCGACAAGTGCTGCATTCTGCTCTGTCCATTCCAGAAGAGAATCTCTGGCTCTGGAATTCTCTGTTTTCATCACAAAACTATTAAAATAAAATAAGACAGCTGTAATGATAATCACTGCGATCATTCCTGCCATAAACAGAATCCGCTTTCGCTTCTTTTTATCATCTGTGCCGTTCTTATCATCAAATCTTTTCATACGCAGCTTTCTCTCCTCCGCTCTCGTTCTGCCTATGATAAAGTCATATACTGCCAGTCCTTTCTACAGACTGGCAGTTATGTCTTGTATTTCATTATATGGACCTGTGGAGAGATTGTCAAACAGAACGTCACTATGCACATATGAAAAGCGGAGCCCGCAAACGGACTCCGCTCTGGTGTTACTTATTTATCATTTTTTCTTTTCTTCTTGTAGAAGATTCCGCCTGCAATGGCAAGGGCTGCGATTACAAGAACTGCTGCATAAGCACCGATCGGGGTGTTATCGCCGGTCTTGACTGCTACCTTTCCACTGAGTGCACTGCTGTAAGAAGCCGGTGTTGAACCTCCGCTTACAGGAGTTCCTGATGACGGAGTACTCGTTGTGGCTTTGTTGACAATCTTAAGCAGACCACCCTTGTAAGAATAATCAATTTCTCCACTTACAGAGAAGTTATAATCATCATCAACTTTGATCGTTACACTTCCTGCACCTGTATATCCGGTCGGAGCCTGAACCTCTGTCAGAGTGTAGGTACCCGGTTCAAGTTCTAATTCATGAGCACTTGCCTCGGATGTCCACTCATCGATCACAGATCCGTCCTCATCAGTCAGTCTGAAACTTGCACCTGCAAGACCGACACCATTTCCATCAGTCTTCTGTACGCGAAGCTTACCGTCTGTATCTTCCGGAATTTTGTTTACAAGGTTGATGTTACCGGCCAGGTTATCCTTACTTAAAGCAACTGTACCTTCACCGGTTACTTCATATTCAAAGACATCAAGGTCAAGAATATTTCCGTCTGCATCTGTTTCCAGAATGTAGTAGTTAATCGGCTCTGTACCGTCTTTGCCTCCAAGAGGAACCTCAACAGTAACTGTGTCATTCTGTACCAGCGTTACTACCGTGAACAGATTATAAACACCATCATCGCCCTTTGTAAAGACACCTGCATAGAACGTATCGTCCGTAGTTGTCTGTGTGGTACCTTTCAATACCTGTTTGTTAATGTTGATCTCGCCCTTATAGGAATAACCTGTAGGAATATCAAAGAATACATTCTCCAAGTTTACAGCACCTTCCTTAGGACCAGCTTTCAGATCCAGTTTCACGGTATTGGAACCGCCATCAACTGTACACATAAACTGTGATCCATTGTGCATACCCTGCTGATCAAGATTAATCACATTGCCGTTTGCATCTGTCTCATATACATAATAGGTGCCCTGTGCCAAATCACTGAAGGTTACACTTCCTGCGGAAGCATTTACCAGATGAATGGCCTGCGGGAGAGCTCCCTTGTATGGATACTTACCTGCTGCATCTGTAAACAGATTTACATAGAAGGTATCGTCCTGAGCGATCAGGTCTATGAAATCACCGCCATTTGCGTAAGTAACTTTCTTGGTTACTGTGATCTGACCGGAACCAGATGCCTGGTAGTCAACCATAGTAACTTCGATTACGTCCTTATCCTCCATCTTAAATGTCTGGTCCGGAGCTACGGTGTAGCCGGACGGTGCTGAAACCTCACTTAATGTGTAGGTCTCGCCTACTGTGAGGAGACCTGTGATCTCATGAGCCTTTCCGTCAGATGTCCACTTGTCAAGTTCCTTACCGGTGGAATCTTTCACTACGAGCTGTGCACCGCTGAGTGCTTTGCCGCTCTCGTCAGTCTTGAGGATACTTGCTTTGGTCGGAGCATCCTTCATTACAACCTTGGTTGTCTTTCCTGTCTTATCAACAGTAAATTCAATATCTTTAGCTGTTCTGTATCCTGCCGGAGCACTTACTTCATGAAGAATGTAAGTTACATCTGCAACAAGTGCTGCTGTAACTGCATGAGTCTTACCATCAGATGTCCACTCTTCCATTACCTTGCCATTCTTGTTCAGGATCTGAAGTTTCGCACCTGCGATCTCTTTCTCGCCTGTCAAATCAGTCTTGCTGACTGTCACGCTTGTCTGTGCATCTTTCATTACAACTTTCGTTGTAGAACCATCTTTGTTTACTGTAAACTTCACATCGTCTGCGATTGCATATCCGTCAGGAGCTTCAGTCTCACGAAGGATGTAAGATTCACCTGCTTTCAGTTTCTTAGTTACTTTGTATTCCTCATTTGTAGAAGTCCAGGATTCCAGAACTGTCTTACCATCGCTGGACAGAATCTGTAATTTCGCTCCAGGAAGCTCCTTGGTACCTGCCAGGTCTGTCTTGGAAACTACTACTACATTTTTAGCGTCGTGCATGGTTACTAACTGCTCATTGCCCTCGATGGAATCTACATGAACTGTAAACTCAACATCCTTTGCATATGCATAACCGTCCGGTGCTGTCTTCTCATGAAGAATATAGGTGTTACCTGCAACAAGTGGTTTCTTGCAATCTTTTTCTGTAATGATTACAGGTTTGTCTGCAGTTTTCCACTCTGCAATCACGCTGTTATCTGCTTTATCCAGAATCTGAAGGACTGCTCCCGGAAGTTCATCTGTATCGGTGATATCCTTCTTGCTTACCTTGATCTGAAGTTTGGCATCTCGCATTACTACAGCGGATTCAACTTTGTCATTAATAACAATTTCGCCTTTGTCCGTCAGAACAAATTTGATATCGTCTGCATTTGCATATCCTGCCGGTGGTGTTACCTCATGAAGAGTATATGTCTCACCAATTTTTAACACTCCGGTAACTACCTTCTCTTTCTTATCCTCAGTTTCCCAGGTTTCTACTACTTCTTTACCTTCAGAATCAAGAATCTGAAGTTTTGCTCCTCCAATAGAATCTTCACCAGTAATTGCCTTCTTACTGATAGTAACACTGGTCTGGATGTCTTTCATTGTTATCTGACCATTTTCAACAACTTTATTATTAACAACAACCTCACCATCATCATTCAGTGTAAATTCAACTGGATCTGCAATTGTATAACCATCCGGTGCCTTAGTCTCAACCAGATAATATTTCTGACCACTGGTAAGTTTACCTGTAATGTCATGAGCTTTATCATCTGTAACCCAACTCAGTCCTTCGATTGGATTCTTAGAAGCATCCTGAATTTCAAGTGTTGCACCACTCAGGGCTTTGCCTTCTTTATCAACCTTAAGAATAGGAACATTTGTCTTTTCATCATACATTTTAACTGTAATCGGATCTGAATTTTCTGTTCCAGCCTCTTGAGCAGTTATTGTAAATGGTACCGCCTCGGCAAGTTTATAACCTTCTGGTGCTTTTGTCTCAACCAGGAAATAATTTCCTGCTGCAAGACCATTTACTGTTTTCAGTGATTCTTCTGATGTCCATTTCAGTTCTTCACCAAAGATGGTCTTCACAACTTCTTTGCCTTTTGTGTCTGATGGTATGACTTTATTGTCTTTGTTTGTTGTACTTGTTCTGACTTCCAGTTCTGCACCTTTTACATATACCGGAATTTCTTCAGTGCTAGTAGTTTTATCCAGTTTTGCAAAGCTAATTTCATTCTTAGTATTTGTTACCTGAATTAAATGTTCAGCCATCGTCTGGCCATTTATCTGTACATCTCCAACTGCACTGACTGTAAAGATTATTTCCGCTGCCGGAGTATATCCACTCGGAGCCTTTGTCTCAATCAACTTGTATTCTTTACCAGTTTTTATCTTAGTTGTATTAACTCTGTGTTTTGTTCCATCTGAAGTCCAGCTGTCAATCAAATATCCTTCTTCATCTTTTGACTTCTCAGGATCAATAATCTTAAATTCAGCACCAACAAGTTCCTTCTCTCCACTAACATCAGTCTTTGAAATCACAACCTCAATCGGTTTATCTTTCATAACAACTTTTGTTATGGAACCATCTTCATTTACTTTAAACTTCACATCTGCTGCAACAGTATATCCATCAGGCGCTGTAATTTCCCTAAGAATATAAGTTTTACCAGCTTCCAAATTTGCAGTTACCTTATGTGCCTTATTTGTAGATGTCCAGGACTCAAGTTCATTTTCACCAGTTTCATCAAAAATTTTCAGTACTGCTCCAGGAAGTTCTGCATCTGTATTAGCAATATCTGTTTTGCTTATTTCAACTTCAGCAGTTCTATTGTAAATTGTTGTATGATCAGAAGTATTAGTTACCGTTGTTGCCTGATATCCATCAGGAACTTTTAATTCTTTTACTTCATATATGATTGGTTTTCCGTTAAAGTTCTTCGGAAGATCATTCCATGAACAGGTAACTGTATCATCATCCTTGCCCTTCTCAGGAATAGAAACCTTTTGAATTGGTTTCTTTGTTACTGGAAGAACCTGCTGTTTATTATCAGGATCAAGACTCTTAAATGTTTCATCATCTACAGGAAGCATTTCCGTATAATCCTGTTTAGCAGTGTCATAAACCTTCATATATAATTTAAAATCTACAGTTCCTGTTGGCCGCTTAACATCTTTATCATCAAACCATGTTTTAATTAACTGTTTAGAAATCTTATCCGTTTCATGTGTATTGACAATTTCTATTCTGTTTCCATTAGCTTCATTTGATGTCATTTTATAATGACTATCAAGTTCAACCTCTTCAACAGTATAGGTAATTTCCTCTTTATTGCCATTATCATCAAGTTGATATTTTGGAAGATTCTTCCACTCATCAGGGGTTATGATCCATGGAGAAACAGTATAATCCGTAGGTGTTACCTCTACTATTCCAAGCTCATGAGGAACTGTTGTCCAACTCTTTCCATCCCATTTACCATTTGCGTCCAATGTCTGTTCATGTGTATTATATGAGTTTTTTCCGTTTGCCTTCAACTGAAGTTTAATAGATTTCGGACGAACACCATCTGAATTGTTGTTGTCATTCCATATCTTACTTACTTCTACACTTGTTACCTCCGGAGTATAGTTATTGGTAATTACAAATGTATTATCCTGTTCCTCAGAATATTCTGGAGTATACCCATTTGGAATTGTATCTGTAACTTCTTCCACTGAATATTTAATCAGATAAGTTTTTCCATCTGTCCAACGCCAATATTTCGGTAAGTTCTCCCACGTATATGTTGCACTTTCTCCATCAATTAATCTAAGAGTTTGTGTTGCTTCTGCATCAACAAAGATGTTTGCATTTTCATCATACTTTCTTACATCTACAGATTGTAACTCTGGATTCTTTGGGTCTTTGCTAATATCAATCTGTGCTTTCAGGGTTACCTCAATATCGCTTCTTAACTTGCTGACGTTGTTACCATCGTTCCATAATTTCTTAACAGTTTTATTTACAGTTTCTGGTTTATAGGTATTTGTAATAGTCAGTCCATCAGTACTTGAAGCTTTACTGTATTTACCTAATTCTTCTTTAGAAATTTCACCTGTATTTGTAAGACTCATTTCTTTGACAATGTACTTAATCTCTGTGCCGTCCTCAAACTTCGGTAATTTCTCCCAGGTCACTGTCCATATATCTGCATTACTTTGACCTGTAACTGTTACTATTTGTGAACCTTTTTTACCATTACCATCTTCTTCAACTGCTGTTTCTTTTCCATTAACAACTTTATAGAGTTGGAATCTTACCTTATCCGGGCGTTTACCATCACGGTCAGAATCATCGTGCCATACTTTAATTGCAGTTTTGCTAACCAAATCTGCTTTATGAGTATTTGTGATAGTTACCTCATAAATTTTATCTGTTTCATTATACTTCGGTTCCGTAATTTCTGAAGTATAGTCAGGAATAGATTTTTCTTCTACTGAATAGGAAATCTGTTTTCCATCCATATATACTGGAAGATCTGTCCATTCAATTGGATTCCAATTCGCCACTTTCAAATCGCCAGATATAGTTCTCTCACTGCCATTGTTTCCAGTAAGTGCCGTAATTTTGTTTGTTACATCTTTACTTGCTCCATTTTCACGTACTGTGGCTTTTAATTTTACAGTAATCTTTTCCGGACGTTTGTTATCCTGATTACTGTTATCATTCCATACCTTAGTTACTTTTATCTTAGTTGTCTCAGGTGTGTAACTGTTAGTAATTGTAAAAGCTTTGCTGTTATTTAAATCTTTAGTTACTTCTGTTGTATATTTTTCAACAGCATTTTCACGTACTTCATATGGAATTTCTTCATTTTTAAGAGTTTCAGAAGCGCCAGATACGTAACCCCACTTTGGCTCCAGATTGTTCCATGTTACAGTAGACCACTGTTCAGCATTTTTACCACCTGTAGAAATTTTAGAAGATGTATCACCTAATGCTGCATATGGTGTATAGACTACACCCTTAATGATAATGTCATTTTCTCCTTTCTTTGCCTCTGCCGTTTCATAAGTTCCCTGAGCATTCAGTTTCGGGCGGTACAATGTAAATGTAACATTATCCGGACGTTTTCCATCCTGATTTTTATTATCATTCCATACCTTAGTCGCAGAAACAGAAATCAGATTTGTGTAGGTATTAGTTAAAACATAAGTTCCTGCATCAGATTTAACATTGCTTGTTAATTTCCAACCTTGTGGAAGGGTTCCTACTTCTTCTACACTATATGTAATCTCATTTCCTTTATAATATTTTGCAAGCCCTGTCCAACTTGTAGTATCTTTCCAACCAGAGTTCTTTGACAATGTAATTTCCTCTGCAATACCTGACTTTCCAGTTATTTTCGCAAGAGTATGGCTATTATCGCTACCAGCAACCTTTGCAACAAGTTTTACTGTAATATTATCAGGAATTGTCTCATCGGCATCACTGTCTCCATTGGTATTCCACTTTTTCTGTACCGGAACATCTACTGTTTCATGTTCGTAAGTGTTTGTAAATGTATAGCTTGTAGGTTTATTCTCAGGTACTTTTTGAACATTTGTTAATTTGTAATTTTGATTTTCCTTTTTACCTGGAATATTCGTATTTGCATCTACTATTTTAGTACCACCATTGGTATTTAATATTTCTTCTACTTTATAAGAAATATCATTTCCTTTTTCATCTTTTGCTGGAAGATAATCCCATTTATGATACCATAAATCTTCATTATTATTTTTTTTGTCCCGTGAAGTTAATATAACTTGTCCATTATATGTGTATGTTTCAGTAGTTACATTCCCATTATTGCCTTTTACATTATATGTGTATGTCTGATCCTGACCAACAGCAGACCATGTTTTACCATCATCAGCAGACTTATACAGTTGCATTAATATAGAATCAGGACGGCTTACATCAGAATTATGATTGTCATTCCAAACTTTAGTTACATCAATACTTGTGTTATTTGATTTCTTGTAGTTTTTAATAACAATATGTTTAGTAGTACCATTATCATAGTTATTACCATCATTACCACTATACACTGCATCATATGATTCCAATGTTGTTGCGTCTTCTTCCACCTCGTAATGAAGTTCATAATTATCCTTATCATACTTCGGAAGATCACTCCATGTGTATGTCCATCCATTTCCAACATTTAAAGTTTGAGTTGCTTCTATTCCTTGCGGCAACGGATATGGACTATTTCCATTTGCAGTTGTAGCCTTAAGAGTTACAGTTACATTCGGATAAGTATTTGATTTTTCATTCCATTTTTTCTGTACATTTACAGAAACAACCCTATCATTTGTTATAGTCTCTTCTGCTTCCATCAATGCTTTTATACCATCTGCCGGGGTTGTTCCATATATAAATTCTGTATCCTTTTTGGTTGCTTTATAATTATCTGGTGCAGTTTTTTCATGGAATCTATATTTTTTCCCTTCTGTTAATTCTGTTCCTTTATTCAAACGAACAATTGCGCCGTACTTTTCTCCTTCGAGAGGATCCTGAGTAAAAGTAAGTTTTCCACTTTTATCTGTAGTTCCTTCTGCTATATCAATCCAGGTATTTCCACTAGCCTCCTGTAATACAAATGTAGCTCCAGATAATGCCGCATTAGTTTTTTTATCCGTTTTATACACGGCAACATACTTAGTAGCAACACCTGCTGTACCAGAGCCGCCTGCTGTAATTTCAACCTTTGATTCTACTCTCTTGGTTATTCCCTCAAATTCTGCTCTGTTTGAATAAACCAGCATATTTTTAGAATCTTTTTTATTGTTTTCATCCTGGCTAATAACTGCATCATATGATAATTCATATTTATGAGGACCGTTTGCTTTAATAGTAATTTCTAATACATTCTCAGGTTTAGGTTGTGATGTATTTTGATTTTTCTTGTATGTATACGAGAAATCTACATTTGCTCCTGTTTCTACATCTTTTACTTTAATAGAACTTTCCTGAATATTAACACTGGTATCAGAATAGTCTCTGATTATGTAAGTATGTTCTTCATTTTGTCCCAGGTTCAATGTATATCCATCAACAATAACTTTGTAAGTCGATTTATACCCATTTTGAGCTGTCGCTTTATTATCCAGTTTCTTTATAATACGTGTAGAATTTGTATCAACAGATGCGCTTACCGGAGATTGCAGATCTTTATCGCCCAACTTAAAGTTTGCATCATTGCTGAATTTAGTATCTTTAGTATCGGAATCAATATCCGTCTGATACTGTATTGTCCAAGTTAATCTGTCTGTCAATGGCATTCTAATCGTAAATACTGGTTTTTTAGAATCACCAGTTACATATAACCCCGAACCTTCAGAATAATCTTCTGCTGGTTCTCCTTCTCCCACTGTGCCTAACCAGCCATATAAATGAGCACTTCCAGCTTTTAATGTATGTGCACCTGATAAAACATCATTAACTACCAATGGATTTTTACTTCCACTATTTAATCCCTTACTTAATGTAATAGTCCAATCCAATACTTTAGAACTATTACCATTAACATTTCCTGCTTTTCCAAAAGAATATTTCTTTACCTCTTCAGTAACTGGCTTATACCCATTCTTTTCTGTAGAATACACATAAGCCTCATTTTTAATTGTCCCTTCTTCAGAACCAAGCTTTGTAAAATAAGTAATGTTTACATCATATGCAGTACCTGTTCCCGGCAATGAAGAGTTCTCAATACTATCGCCAAACAAAATTGTCATTGTTTTCTTGTCAGAACTTAACTTTACCTTTGGCACAACTGTATTTTGAATACCTGTAATAATTACATTAGGGGCTCCTGTTCCTATAGACACAGATTCAAATGTATGGTTTCCGGTTAATTGATCTGCAAATTTTACTCTTTTCAGTCCATCTGCCGGCACATGAATAGTAGCAGTCCACTTTGCATATTTAACAGTGCTTCCATTTGATTCTTCTACAGGAACTATCTCATCATATTTTTTTGATAATACACCATCACTGCCACTTCCATTTCCTTTTCCCGGTCCGTAGATAACTTCTGTACTTACATGAGACTCGCCTTTAGACACAGTTCCAATATTTCCATATTGTGACTCATCCAGTCCAGGATTTGTTAATGTATAGTATGTAAAAATGTATTCGTAATTTCCATCATTTTTTATTGTATAATTCCAACTTTTATTATTATATGTTAGGTCAGAACTATCCCAGTTAATTGAGCTTAGCACATTGTCTACTTCATTTCCGTCTGCATTTTTAACCGTTACACTAATCGGAGAACTTGTATCATATGCTAATCCATTTCCCTGCAGTTCATCCGTAACGGTTAAACCATTTGCATTCGCCTTTGCTCCTACATTAACAGTTAATGTCCATTTAATTCGTCCGTCATTTTGTAATGTACCTGCTGCTTTTCTTACCCAGTCCACAGAATAGCTTCCACGAGCTGTAACTTCTTTTGACTGATTTTCTCCCCACTTAATCACTGCAGTATTATTAAGTCCACTTACAGAACCTTTTTCTGGAGCAAGCGCCTTTCCATCAATAGTAGCTTTATATTGTAATTTAACAGATTTACTATTCTCTCCATCCTGTGTCGTTAACCAAGTTGGATTTAATCTAACTGTAAATGATTTACTGTCTCCATCATGTGAAAATCCCGGTGTCTGACCCTTTTCTAACTTATAGGAGGTTCCCTCAACATCAACAATTAAACTACCCTCATTTAAAATTAAATTTTCTCCCAATGTATCTTCAATAGTAACTTCTGTTCCTGGATTTCCAAAAGATGTTACATCAACAGTAAAGGTAAATCCATTTTGTTCATCATAAGTTGAAACACTTTTTGCCGCATCAATAGTTGCGTTATCGAAATCTATTTTCCAGGTTGCATTACCTATTTTTATTTCTTCATTAGCATTCCCGCTTCGTTTAAAACTTCCGGATAATTCAATTGAACCACTAACAGTTGTATAGTCATTAACTAAAGCTTCATTCATCTGTACATATAAAGTGTTAGTAGCTCCATCTACTCTAAAAAATCCCGGATTTCCATATGCCTTCTTTATCTCATCATCTATATCATCCTGCCATTTCAGTGCAGTCCAATCAATATCTGCTGATATATTCAAACTTGAAGGAAGCTTATAACTCATGTTATGATGACCATCCATCTGATTTCCTGAAGATTCAGCAAACGGAATCACAAGTCTAAAACTTTTTCCAGTTACATTCATTCCCTCTGTAGGATTATAATTTGTAACTTCATTTCCAGATGCATCATATATTTTTAATACTGGATTAGCAACATGCTTCTCAAAATCAGAAGTATATGTCGGTTCTGGGTTTGTTACCGGAGCTGTCATCTTACGATTATCCTCAGTTGTCGCCGGCTGCTCATCCTCACCTTCGCCATCCTGTACAGAAACTTTATCTTCCATCCCTCTCTGTGCCAGTAACTTCTGCTGCTGTTTTTTCTTAGCAACTATAGCTTTTTTATCTTCCGCTGCCTGAGTAGTTTCCGGTGTTGGTGTTGCTTCCGGGACCTCTGTCACCTCCGGTGTTGGTGTTGCTTCCGGGACTTCTGTCACTTCCGGTGTCGGTGTCGCTTCCGGGACTTCTGCTACTTCCGGTGTCGGTGTTACTTCCGGTGTAGTCTCCTCCGGTTTAACTTCCGGTTTTTCCTCCGGTTCAGTCTGTGGTGGGGCAACTTCCGGTGCAGGTTCCACCGGTGCCTGTGTAGGCACAAGAATCTCCGTATTCTCCCATGTATAGCTGCAGGATGTTCCATCCACATACCATGCATTTACTACGCCATCCAGGTTCTCCGGGATGATCTGGGCTGCGAACTGGTAGGCAACAGTTTCACCTGCGCCGATTGTCTGGTCAGTCCACATAACAATCTGATCGTAGCCGTCAGCGCTTCCATCCGGAAGGTCAGCTGTGTTGTTGCTGTCTACCGCATAGGCACCTGCACCTGCTGTTTCGGTTCCGTATCTGTTTACCCAACTCAGCTGTGCAGAATTAAGCAGTGCTTTAACGCTTACACCTGTTGCAGGGTTCTCAGCGTCATTATTTGTAATCTGAGCGGTCATCTGCACGAAGTTACAGGTGGTTCCACTGACATCTGCCTGGAACACGCTCTGGGTAATGGTTGCAGATACATCTGCATTGGAAGTCTTTGCCTCAGTTGTTGTATTTCCTGATTCCGGGCTTCCGATATCTGTACTGCCATTCCCATTTTCCTGCGTTTCCTGGGATTGCGTCTTATACTCCTCTCCGTTTGCTCTTGTGTCGACCTGACTCTGAGCCGGCTGTGTTTCTTCAGTCTGTCCCTGATTACCGGCAAGTCGCTGTTCGATCTGTTCATTTGTGACATCTGCAAATACCATAACTGACTGTGCATTCTGCAGCATCATAACTACTGTCAGCATCATAGCAAGTATTTTGCGCCACTTTCTGGTCTTTTCCATAAACCATTCCTCCTGTCTTTTTTATTTTATTATAAATTTTTGATAGCTGTCCTGTGTGTTTATATCATTGTCTCTGTCGTCTTACTCTTCTTCTCATGTGACCATGTCACACCTCCTTTGCGTTCCGGGGGAAGTTCATAATCCATGGAAACATCCCTTGTTTCTACCTTAACAGTTATTTTCTGACTGCCCATTACTTTTCTGAAATTGGAAAGAATTCTTCTCGCCACTTTCTGTGAAGATTCGTAATTGCAATAAGGAAGCATTACCAGGTATTGCTCATCACTGTACCTGGCAACCACATCTCCCATCCGCAGATATTTCTTCAACACCTGCCAGAGTTTTGTGCTGGCTTTTTTCCTGTAATATTGTATCCTGGCCGGATCTGCCTGTTTATCCTGCAAATCCAGCCGAATGGTAAGAAGCATAACATATTCTGTGATCCCGGTGCGCAAAGCTCTTCTGGCTTCCAGACGGTAGATTTCTCTGAATACCGTGTATTCGCAGAAAAAAACACCCTCCGGATCCTGCTCCTGTATTTCGCCGTAGATATCTTCCAGCGTTGCCTGGGAAGCGTTCTGGTTCATTCCCAGGATTTCATCATATAATTCCTGCATTTTCCGGGAACTGTAGGTTCCCAGTTTCTCATACAGAATCTTTACTGCTATTTCATATTGCTTCAGTGCATTATCTGTATCACCCAGTCCGATCCAGTTTTTAATCAGCCAGTAATGAGCATCCTCACTGAGCTCATCATTGGCTAATACCTGACCGCAGATTTTCTGGACTTTGTCATATTCCTGCATACTGTTGCACAGTTCACACGCTTCATTTACAAGTCTCAGATACACTGAGTGATAATATGTGAACCGTACTGCAAACCAGGATTCTGATGTAAGAATCGAGGTGCAGGGCTTTTTATAGCAGGCCAATGCCTGTTCGTATTTTTTGATCCGAAGGTCTGTATTGCCTTCAGATTCTCTTGTCTGTTCTGCATAATACTTAAATTTCTCCACATCACTGCAGATTTCTATTTCATTATTCCAGCCGTACCTGCCGGCCTGTGAGACTATGTACTCCGCAGTTCCAAGCTGTTTCAGTATATTTCGCAGCCTGTATATGAGATTTTTAAGTGCGCCTATTGGATTGGACGAACCACCATTTCCCCACATCAGCTCTCCAAGTTCTTCTGCCGGAATCATCCGGTTATAGTTCAGAAGAAAAAATGCCAGAAGTGTTATGAGCTTTTTGGAATGAATCTTCTCTTCGTCCAGATATCCAATATCAGTTTCCAGGCAGAACTTTCCAAAAAAATGTACAATTACTACCTGATTCATCTAATCTTTCTCCCTTCCCACTGCTTATTGCTTTTCGCAAACTCCACAGAGGACTTTATCAAAATCAATAATCTTTCTTCTTCTATTATAACTTCTTAATATTTTCAGACTTCTCTCGGTATTATTATAATCTTCTCAGGTCACAAATCAGTCACATAATTTTATTTTTTACATAAAAATCTTCTTTCAAAAAACTTCCCTGTTTTACCTCATAATACCATGGTTTAAACTGTCGGACAATTCCCGAAATATACAAAAATCCCCGACAGGAAAAACGAAATTTTCGTAATCTTATCTGTCGGGGATTCATATTTTAAATCTGTCAGAAGTAATCATATCCTCCATGGATATCCACAATACTTCCAT
>ENA-OOZG01001832-OOZG01001832.1-human-gut-metagenome-genome-assembly--contig:-NODE-1832-length-14217-cov-2.051335_pt1 | contig 14217 bp, 8 predicted proteins | sample MGYA00241706_ERZ501384 | MGnify/ENA primary metagenome ERZ501384 (study PRJEB25962, sample SAMEA2042742) | human gut metagenome | biome: human gut; feature: human-associated habitat; material: faeces... | reverse complement strand
AGTCCGAGCCATATTTGTGCGTGAGCCTTTTCATTTTTTGCTGTGGTGCGGAAAACCTGCGATATTTCCTCATCGCCGTTCTGTTTTGCCTTTTCAGCGAATATCTCATAACGCACCATCGCCGCAGACTCGTTCGCAAATGCGGTTTTCAGGTTCTCAAGGGTCTTTGATTCGGATAATTGCATAAAAACATCTCCTTTTCTTCAGTTACAGATATTGTAACCGCAGGAAAGGAGATTATGCAGTGCTTTTGGCGGAACAGATTTCGCAAGCTCTCGGAAAGCTGTGCTGTAAAGGAATTTACGAGGGAATATCGGGCATTGTCGGAGAAGTATAAAACGCTTGACTTTTGCTGACTCTTATGCTATAATACCGATAACTTAAGGGAGTAGACGGCGGAATACCGTGACAAGTCAACACACTGACGGTGATAATGCTCTTAAATCACGTCTGGTTTGTCTTAAATGTTGAGACTTGAGTACAGGAAAACTGTACTCAGGTCTTTTTTATTGCACATTTCGCATCAGGCTTCCGCATAAGATTAAGATAAAACACCGGAGGACAAATTATGGGACTGTTGGAATTATTTCTGATCGCTGTGGGACTTTCGATGGATGCATTTGCGGTGAGCGTCTGTAAGGGGCTGTCCGAGCGACAGCTTAAAGCTAAGCATTATCTGATAATAGGCGCTTGGTTCGGCGGTTTTCAGGCATTGATGCCTGCTGTGGGTTATCTTCTCGGCTCGACCTTTGAACAATATATCACAGCCGTTGACCACTGGATAGCGTTCGTGCTGCTGTGCTTTATCGGAGGAAATATGATAAGAGAAGCGCTTTCAAAGGACGAGGAAAAGCTTGACGCATCATTCAGCTTCAAGACAATGCTGCTGCTTGCGATAGCGACAAGCATAGATGCGCTTGCGGTCGGCATAACCTTTGCGCTTCTTCCCGATGTAAATATAGCTGCGGCCGTCCTGTTCATCGGAGCAATAACTTTTATCCTGTCAGCGATAGGTCTGAAGGTCGGAAATGTATTCGGCACAAAGTACAAGTCGAAGGCGGAGCTTGCAGGGGGTGTCATACTGATACTTATCGGCACTAAAATCCTGCTGGAGCATTTAGGGGTTATTAATTTCTAAGCGAGCATCACATAACAAAAAGAGCAATCGTGTGACAGCGACTGCTCTTTTATATTATTGCGTATTATCAATCAAGGAAATATGTAGCTTCCATATCGGCGGTGCTGAGAGCAAACGCAAGAGGAAACATTCCGAATGCCTTACCTACGTTGTTTGCGTTTTCTTCGCCCGAAAATCCCATATGATAGCGTATAGCGAAGGCTTCCTCACGGGTAAGACGCATAAAGCCCGTTATCATATAAACTGACTTTTCGCCGTGACCGTAAGGCAATCCGTCATCGAAGAAGAATGTCGGCACCTTTTCCCACTGACCCGTTTCTTCGTTCTTCACGTTTCTTGTGCCTCTTGTATAGACGTTGACCTTGCATATATCGTGAAGTAAAGCGCATACCGCTATTGTTTCATCGCTTGCGTTGAGATTATACAGCTCACGGACACGATCTCTTTCAAGATAAGCCTTGAAGCAGTTGTAAACGTTCAGAGAATGCTGTGCAAGTCCTCCGTCATACGCACCGTGAAAACGTGTGCTTGCGGGGGCTGTAAAGAAATCGCTCTTGTTTATAAGATAGTCGAGCAGTTTATCCGAGCCTTCTCTTTTAACATAATTTCTGTAAATATCTATTATCTGCTGTTTGTTATTTTCAATCTGCTCGGGTGTGAGTACCTTTGCTTCGTTGTTCTGCGTCATCGCAAAACCTCCTTTTCATATAAAGTCAAATAAAAGCCCCGCAACGCAGGGCTTCAATATTTTTATGTTTAATCTCCGAGTGCGATATTTTCGGGGAAGATGTTGGCACTTTCATCCTTTGAAAGATAAGTCGTAGTAACAAAGCCGTTGATAACTGCACCGTCGGATATTGCAATCGAGCCTGCCTTTATATCGCCGATTATGACAGAATCCCTGTCAAGCATTATCTTGCCCGAAATCTCGATATTGCCCTTTATCTTGCCGTTGAGCTGTGCCACCTGTGATGAAAGGTCGCCTATCAGCATCGAATCGTTAGCCATTACAGCCTGTCCTTTAAGACGTACATTACCCTGTACAGCCGAATTTTTCATGCTGATATTGTCACAGGTAAGATCGCCTACGACCTTGCCGTTTATAGTGATATTCTTGGTCGTTTCAACGTTACCCTTTATATTACCGTCAATCTTCATATCGGCAAACGAGCGTACATTGCCGTCTATCATGGTGTTTTTGGATATAACGGTCATTTCCTGCGAATTATCAGCCCTCATACCGCTCATAAAGGGATTGTTGCCGCCGTTGTCTGAACCGCTCTGCGCAAATCCGTTCTGACCGCCTGAGAATCCGTTGTTCTGAGGTGTCTGCGTAAAAGCATCACTGCGTACATTCTGATCAAACGAGTTGTTCTGTGTGTATTGTTCATTCATATCACGGGCTATCCTCTGCGAAAAATCCTGTGTCTGCTCCTGCTGTGTAAAGCCGTTGCCTGCTGTTTCGGGCTTTACGCTCTGCTGTGCCTGCTGTGTCTGCTGTTCGGGCTGTCTGTTCTCGGACGGCTGAGTATTCTGTACGGGCTGTACAGGTTCTGTCGGCTGTGCGTCGGCAGTATCATTCATATATGAGGCAACGTCCCTGACCTCTTTACGAGCGTCAGACGGTCTGGGATTCGTCAGCTCCTTCATAGCCTGTGTGAAATTATCCTTGATTCCCATTGTTATCCCTTTCTTGAAATCAGAATTTAAAATTGAACCGGCTTTATCTTCTGAGAAAGACTGCCGAATTTATAGCCTTTGTTTTTAAGCGCCTTGATTATATCCTCTATCACAAGCACCGTATTATCACGGTCGCCTGTATTATGGAAGAGTATCACGGGCGAGGAAAATTCCTCAGCATCTTTTAAAACGTTTGTGTACAGTGTTGTCCAGCCGTAACCCTGCCAGTCGTTGCTGTCCACGTTCCAGTCGAAATATGTAAAACCTCTGCGATCCATCTCGGCGATAATATCGTCACGGGTCTTTTCGTTATAATCATTCACACTGCCGCCGGGAAATCTGTAAATGTCGGTCGCTTTGCCTGTAGCCTCAAGGACTATCTCATACGCTTCGTTGAAATCTTCGAGAAATGCGTCAACAGATGCGTATATCTTTTCGTAATCGTGAGATGCGGAATGTATTCCTATCGTGTGTCCCGCATTGCTTATTTCTCTCAGTAATGAATAGCAATACTCCGTTCTTTCGGGAACTACAAAGAAAGTAGCCTTGACGTTTTCCTGTCTCAGATAATAAAGCAGATTTTCCGTAAGCACAGAAGGGCCGTCGTGAGAGGGAGCGTCGTCAAATGTAAGATAAACGGTGTTTTCACTGTTTTCGTATTCGCCGTCATATTTATCTGCATACAGCGTCGGGAAAAGTGAAGTATAGCTGTCCGCACCGGAGGACACGGAACTGTCGGTGCTTTCAACCGCCGATGATGAAGCAGGCGTTGTTTCAGGCGCCTTTGTGGTTTCCGGGACAGCCGCCGATGTTTCGGGAGCCGCCGATGTTTCCGGTTTTACGCTTTCGGTCACAGAAGGCTCCGCTTTAACATTGTCGGAGCTTTCTGTCGCCGAAGACGTTCTGCTCTGATCGTCCGATATCTGTGACACCTGCGACTGCGCAGAAAGCTGAGAATTCAGCCTGTCTATCTCATCCGACTTTTTGCCGTTGTCAACCGCAAGCAATATACAAAGCACCGTAGGCACTATTATCAGTAATGCCGTTACAGTCAGAATAAGATGCTTAAAAAATCTGACACTACCGAAATACAAGCGCACCACTCCCCTTTTACATATATCAGTATAATACTATATTTATCGGCTTTTGTCAAGTAAAGTCGAACCGAAAGCCAAGAATTACTGACTTTTTTTCTTGATAATGTATTTATAGATTTCGAAAGATATTTGTTGTTTTTTGCTAAAATCACACTTCACTTTTTATATATTTTCTATAAAACGCGAAATATCTGTTGTAAAAAATGCTCAAATGTATTATAATAGTTATATTATTTAATCTGCGTCGGCAGATGCAGGAGAGCGGAGGGTGATTTGTTGAATACCGAAGAGATTAAATGGATATCGTATTATGGCAAGGACATAAGTGCGATAAGCTGTTCTTTTCACGAAAAATTAAATAAATACGGCTTTTGTCTTGTCCTTGACGAATACGGCTCGGATAAAGCGACAAAGGCTCAGATAGGTATACTTGATACGGTGCTTGAGGTTCAGACACCGAACATTCTGCTGATATGTCCCAGACACCTTATGCACAGCTGGTACCGTTGTGTCGTAACAGGTAACGGCGTTGACTTCAAGATGATCTCAGGCTCGTCTAAGGCTATCACATATTTTAACGAAAAAGCGTCAAATACATATATAATCGCAGAAGAAGCGCTTGAGGCGGACAATCCTCTGATGCAGAAATTTGTGGACGCAGGTCTTACATGGGATCTTGTGATAATAGACGCAGGCCTCAGCACATCGGGTATAAAGTGCGGACTTTATACGGAGCATCTGAAAGCAAAAACGAACAAGCTCGTTATTCTCAGCCCCGTACCGTGCGGTTATCACCAGAGCTACGATGAGATAAAGTCGCTTGTCAAGGCACTGCTTGCCGACGAAAATAAAGCCAATGCGGTCGATGACATCAGCTTTGACGAAAAATCAATATGCTTCAACCCCTACACTCCGGTAATGCGTTATTTCGACAAATCGGTCTATAACGGCGAGGTAGCAAGAAATGTTGTGATGCTCGAATATGAATTCCCACAGGATTTCATCTCGAACTCACGACGTCTTATCGACATAAAGACAGGCCTTCCTCTTTATGCGCAGGGCGGTAACGTCTTTGAGGAATACGGACTGGAAGCAAAGAAAACCTACACCAAGCCCTCCTATAATATATCTGATGTGCAGGAGCTTCGTCAGGTCGACAAGAAGCTCGACTGCTTCCTTACAAAGCTGGACGAGGTGCTGAAAAGTTCGGAAAACAGAGCGGTCGTTTACTGTGTTCCCGGCTCGCCCATCCAGTATCTGAAGAAAGTTATATCCGCTCTTTATCCTAATATAAACGGTCTTTTGAAAATCGACAGAGGCGACATATTCAACACACGCTACGATAATTTCACAAACGATGTGCGTGACAATGCAAGAGTAGTGATTACAGTTGATAAAATCGGCTCGATAAACCCTCAGGTAAAGAGATTTACTCATATATTCAACTATGAGCTTCCCGACAGCCCTGTTATCTTTGAACAGCGTGCCGCACGCCACGGAGGCAGAAACGAACAGTCAAGAGAATTTATAGTTATGTGCGACAAGAACAATCTGTTTGACGCAAGAATGCTGTCAAAGGTTCTGTTCGGAAAGATATACAAGAGCATTGTAGCGGGGCTTCCCGGACGAAACGTGCTTTTCGACCTTCCTAATGCCGCACAGCTTATAACCGACGCTATACGGGATCTACAGTACGTCTGCTCCTACACAGGCGAGGTTTCAAACTGCCATGATGTAATAACGCAATTCAAAAGCGATTACAACATTTCGCCATCTATAGATATTTCCTCTGCGGCAAAGACGCACGAATACACAAAGCTGAAGCTGGATAAGATCTGCCGTGCATTCGGTCTTGAAAACAGAATAAAGGAAAACACCTCCACAGAAGAAAAGGTGCTGAAGCCTATGATAAAGGAAGCACTGGAACGCTTCAGCGGATCGCTGCTCTACCTGGACGATCAGCAGCATATCGTTGCGCTCGGCGGAACGGCGCTTGAGGAATGTCTGTACAGCGAGCAGTTCCATTCATATAAGGAGCAATGCTCCACGCTTGATATTTCGGCAGGCATAAAAGCCGCTCAAAAGGCTTTTGAGAACTTTATCACCGATAACAAGAATGCGGAACTGCGTTTATGCGTAAATATGCTGCCCGATACGGTAAAGATGCCTGTGCTTCTCAACTCCTGGCGTTATCTTACCGATAACTTTATGATACAGGAAACATTCAGACAATTCATGAAAAAATACAACGAGGGAGTGATGTAAGGTGGAGGCTTTTCGTAACGAAGAAATTGCGGGGCTTTTAGGCGATTTTTATCAGGCACACGCAAACGAGAACCGTGAAGTGATGGAACAGTCGCTGATGAAGATGCAGAACTTGCTTTACACAGGTGAAGCCGACAGCACCCCGTTCAAAGACTACTTCAACTCGGTATTCGGCGGACGCACACCGTATAACGCTTCGCTGTCCGTAAGCGACTATCCGAAGGAATCAATAATAAGAGAGCTGTTGCAGAACACATTCGGCTGTTACTACTCCGACCCCGACATCAAGGTTCTTTTCAACTTTGAGCAGGACGGCGAAGTAAGGCTCACATACAACGAGGACGGCTTTACGCTTGAGCAGATACTTTATTATCTCAGTATCGGCAGAAGCGACGGCGACAAATCCCGTGAAGGTCGTTTCGGCGTAGGCTCAAAGAGCGTATTTATGAACGTTGAGTGGCTGAAGCTGCGTTCGAACAACTTCAATTTCAGAATAGTAAACGATGCGGGCATTCTCAAGATAAGAGAGCTTAACCTTACCGCACCCGTTTTCAAGGGTACAGAGATCGTCTTCAAGGTTTCCGAAGAAGAACAGGCTAAGATCAAGGAAAACCTCGTAAACCTCACTATCCACAAGGGCGAATATATAAATCTTGTCGAATTCTGCTTTGCATTTATCAGAAAGAAGCAGCTTGGCAGATTCGGTGAAGCAGAAAATCCCAACCGCACGTTCAATGTTGCCGTTATGGATATGGGCAAGCCTCTTGCGGTATATAAGGTTATCCGTTATCAGAAAACGCCTGACGACGACCCGACAGTACGTTTCTTACAGAACGGCAAAAGCGTTATCGAATTTATCTGGCACGAAAACGAGGGCTTTGTATATCTTATTCCGTTTGCGGTTTCTTCCGCAAAGCGTGACACGCTGGTAAAAGTCCTGCTTGATAAATACAACTACTTCTCCACTTATGAACTGACAGGTCTTATCAAGTCAACGGGAGAAGATTTCATCAAGGAAAAGCTGTCGGCATTCTTCATCAGTGTGCCGAACTCATATATTACCACTCACAGAACCGGCATCCGCCACGAATGTGAGGAGGAGGTTTCGGAAGCTATAAACCGTGATCTCAAATATATGATTGAAAAGTATTCACGCTATTTCGTTATCGAGCTGCTGCCGAGAACGAATTCGGACAAATATTATATGCGTCCGAAGCACTATGTGTTTGAATTCTTCAGCAATTATCTTTCTACCAGCATTATGGTAGGCGATCTGCGCAGTGTTTTCCACAACAGCATCTCACTGCTTTTACCCGGAAAAAGCGAGGCTATGCCGTATTCCGAAGTAAAAGAGATTGGTTTCTTCTCGCTCACCGACCACGTTTCAAAACAGGAGCATGAGAACGGCTCGGCATTTACCGAGTATATCGAAGACGAACTTGTCAAGATGCGTAAGGATGTATCGGATATGCCCGAAAACATCATTATGGCAAGCTATAAGTGGGTTGACGAGGACAGTGACGAGGAAGGCAGAGAGTTCTGCTACAACTTCAATTTTGACGGTAATACATATGTTCTTGACAGCGAGAAGAATCCCGCTATCAAAGACTTCGACCTTAGCTTCGGCTTCAGAAGTATAGTCAGCCTTAAGCTCGGCAAGTATGTTATAAATGACGCTGTTGCCGATGAGGACGCACTTATCGGAGCACTCGGTCTGTTCGATACGATGTACGGTCAGGATTATAAGATAGGAATGAGATACTACCAGTTCAACGTCCACTACCGTGACATCACCCATAACTTCGACGTTGCAAGAATGACGGTGCATAATCTCAAGCGGGCTTATGACTGCATTGTGGCGCACAAGAACAGCTTCGAGAATCACCAGATATACAACGAAGTCATAAATATGCTGATAAACACCTTCACACAGGGCAAGGATACTATGACCTTCCTGCGTGAGATGAAATCGCAGGGCAGTGACATCACGCTCCAGCTTGATATTAACAAGAAGTTCAGATTTGCCGCATACGGCAAACAGTTCATGATACCGAGCAGTATCACCAACGCCGACCTTCTTGAGATAATCGGCGACGTTTATGCACTTATCAACTGCGGAATGTTCAACGGACGTGTATTCGACTTCCCGTTCATGAAGTCCGGCTATTCGTTTGAAAAGGCTTCGCTTATGAGCCTTCTGCGTGAGAGCAATCTGACAGATGAAAAGGTATCGGCAACAATGCCTAACCTTTATATCTGCGACCTTAAAATTCCCCGTATCGCACTTCTCGGCGAAAAAGACAAGATTATCCGTATCATAGATATAAACGACCCGATAAGCGATGAGGAGCGTCAGAGCATCACAAAGTATGTTATACTCCGTGACGACTGCACCAAACCCGAATTCGCAAAATATGTCGAATATCTGCTGGTAGGCGAGAACAACAACGTTCTCAGCCAGTTCTACTCAAGCACCGAAGAACCGAACCAGGTACTTCTTGACCAGATTCCGTACTACTATAAGCCTCTGCCGTCAATTACCGCTGAGGAACTTCAGTACCTGCGTACAAGATACAAGTCGCTCCGCAGCCTTTCAAATCTGCGTGTTTACCGCAACTATTTTGCAAAGGATATTAACGGCACGATGTTCGGCTACGGCGGAACCTGCTCCTGCTGCGGATTTGAATCAAGCATTATAAACAACTACGTTATAAAGAGCTTTGAAGTCGGTCTGTTCAAGGACGACAGAGAAGAAAAGTTCAAATTCTCTCTTTATATGTGCGCTAACGATTCCTATGCGGCAAGCGGCTGGATTATCGAGGATATAAGCATAGGCGGAATGAGTCCTTTCGTATGGCTTGACGAGATTGCAAGCTGTGAGGTCATTCCTCCCGAATTCCTACTCTGCTCCATCAAGTACCGTTGTCAGCTGACCTACGATATAATAGGCAGTGAGGGACGTGAAAAGGGAGAGATCGTTACTATGGAAAGCGTCAGCGACGGTGAGCAGAAGACTATGGACATCATACTTTCACCGCTGATGATGGCTAAGTGGATAGAGGATAACCTGTCGGACGAATACGACACTGCCGATTCTGCAAACAGCGAATCAAACGAAACAACAGCACAGTTTTAAGTGAAAACCGCCCTGCGAAAGCAGGGCGGTTATTTCAAACGGCATAAGCGTACATCTGTTCTTGTAAAATGGTTCGAACATGATGTAAGCTATGAATTGCCACAGCTTAATGCAAATCTCCGTTACCGGTACAATCTCAGCCCGTATGTCACAATCATGGCATAGGGGCTGTTTTTACATAAGCGTTGGCAAAACAGATTTACAGTCATCAACAGCGAAAATTATTGCAAAATAAACGTATAATTGCATGAATTAGCTGTCACTTTCAAAGATTTCTGTTTCAGCTTTATCTACCGTATGGTTGTTTATATGAAATTTACTATAATGCTTTATTTTGGAATCGGCAAGTTGGAAGAAATGACAAAATTTATGTAAAAATAAAAAAACACTTGCTATTTTTTTTAAAAAAATGTATAATATATTACAAAGCTGTAATGCTTTTAGAAAGAGAGAATGTTATTATGAAAAAAACAAGAAAAATTATTATGTCGCTGTTCGCCGGAATTTGTACTGCTATATTAATAGCAACATCAGCAAGTGCAACTTATAACAGTACAGGCAAATCTTTTACTAATAATGAAGGTGGTTTTTTTGGCATCGGTGCCACAAAGTATAACTATAAGGTTTACAAAGATGACACTTCATGGTATGCAATGTTCCACTATTTAGATGTTTGCCCTGCAATCTACCATTCAAAAGGCAAAGGTGCAACATCATTAACTTATAACTGTTCTAGATCTTATACAGGAACAACAGCTTACCAATTTGGTGCCAGCATTGGTGCGAACGTAAAAATTTCTGAATTAGTCGGTTTAACGGCTACAGCAACCGGCAGCCAGACAAAGTCTTACAGTTATTCTGTAGCAGCATCAGGAAGTGTCGGAAGAACAGTACCATCCAATGCTAAAACAGGTTATTATAAAATGACCATATGCTATAACTTCGATAAATTTAGATTGGACAAGTATAAAGTCGGTTCTTCTTCTATACTGGCCTCTTATTATCCGTGCCTTCCTAAAGATAACGCATATGTAGCGGTTCTCTATAGTCCATCATCATCAAACTCATCATATGCCAAATACTAATTTTGCATTACACGCGGTATTGGCGTTATATAAGTTTGCTTATACAAGCAAGGAGTACTATATGAAAAAATGGCTTATTATTTTTGTCACAGCGGTGATTTTTTTCATACCGATACTTTCGGGTTGCGGAGCAGACACAGATATAAAGTCGCAGGAATATATTGTCGCTACTGATATGGTAAAGTATAATTTGCACGGAATCGAGGATTTCGGTTTCAATGTCAATCTTATATCTCGCAATAAAGATATTGACGTTGAGTTTTTGGGCTTTGAGGGTGAAAATACACAAGGACTTTCAGTGCAGCTTAATGATGACAGCTACGAAGAAATAAAGAAGCTGAATCACAACGGCTATTACATAAGGCTTTTAGGTTTTGTTTGCAAAACGGCAGATGACTATGTGAAAATTGACAGCGTGAATTTAAAAATTGACGGAGCAGATAAAAAATTCGATTTCCCCACACCGATAGAACATCATCTTAAGAATGACGACGCAGATTCGTATGCTTATGTGCAGGATCATCCTGTTTTTATTTCTACAAATTCATATTCATCGTCAGAATATTGTTTTAAATATTGTGCTGAAGATGAAATTACCGTTCAAAGCTTTGCATTTAATGATTTTTGGCGTATTAAAAGTGCCGTCGTTTCGGTAGACGATATTGAAATCGGCGGAATGGATTCATTACCGCTGACTTTAAAGAAAGGCTCAGAATTATCTGTAAAATGTGTTTTGGATTTTAAAAATCCGGATAATACTGCCGATTATGACAGCATATACTGTGACTCCGTCCTGACCTATGCTTTAAAATCAGGTAAGCAGTTCACGCTTTATAACAATTTGATAAGTCAAAGCATATCCAACGAAGATGATGCAAAGTGCGCTATAGACTATATTTTGAAAAATAATATCAAGTAAGCAATCGTGGCTTCAATTTAAAAGTATTGAAGCCATATTTTTTTACTGCGAAAGGAATCTTATGAGGAGAAAAATAACTCTTATTGTAATTTTGATATTGTTCATATCGGCAATTGTATCAGGTATAATTTGGTCGATAGCACCACAGCTTTTTCTGCAGTCCACTGATGAAAGCCATGATTCTATGCTACCTGAAGTGCAGAGAATTAAGTATCATATACTCGAAGGACAGATTGAGCATACATACGAAACCGATGCGCAGGTCATTTCGGGAATGCCTGAGATTTATATAACGGAAGTGCGTCTTGACAATATAAGCGATTCCGATTTTTCATTGAAAAAGAATAAGGGCGATTCGATAAGTCCAAATGAAATTCTGTATGTATACGGCAATGAAACTCATACGGTAGATTTTAACGGGCTGATTACAGATATTATTTATGAAGGCGGCGAAAACGGCAAATCCGTTACTATAAGATTACTGAATTACGATAATCTGTTCATATCGGCAAATATCGGAATGGAGAAAATAGATAAAATCACTTATGACACTCCTGTCAAAGTAATATTTAACGGCAGTGAGGCACAGGCAAAAATAGATACTATCGGATATGAAATTACCGATGAAAAGCTGCCTGTGAATATATATCTGCCAATGAAACTATATCCCGGCACTCCCGTAAAATTAGTCTTCACTTTGGAGATTAAAGAAGCCGGAATGTATGTGCCTTCAGAAGCTGTTTTTTCTGATGGCGAGGAATATTATGTATATATCGAAACCGAAAATGAACCGGAAAAAACTCCCGTTACTGTAGGACAAAGATTTTCGTCCGAGGAAGATGGAAATAGTTTTGAATATATTGAGATTTTGTCCGGTGTTTCAAATAAAGATGTGCTTATAGTTGAAAAAGTAGATTATTCAGGCCGGCAGTTGAAGGAGTCCTTAAAAAATGAGTGAGCTTATCAAAATTACAAATCTGCGTAAAACATATGATGGTAAGCGGTATGTTTTAGACGGTTTGAATTTTTCAATCGGGAAAGGTGAAATAAAAACAATTTTTGGAGCTTCGGGATGCGGTAAAAGCACCTTCCTTAATATAGTCGGTCTGTTAGACAATTATACAAGCGGAGAATATCTGTTTTGCGAAACAAATATCAATCCAAAAAGATTAAACGACTATTATAAATATCGTGCGCAAGATATAGGTTTTATATTTCAGTCGTACTTCCTGATAGATTCGTTAAGTGTTAATGACAATATACTTATGCCATTTTTATACAATGGAATTGACTTATCGGGTTCAGTGAAGAAAACGGTAGATAAACTTTTGGACAGCTTTGATATGCTGAGTTTAAAGAATAAGAAGGTATCGCTTCTTTCGGGAGGAGAGCGGCAAAGAGTGGCAATTATGCGGGCAATAATCAAAGAGCCTAAGCTGATAATAGCCGATGAGCCGACAGGAAACCTTGATGAAAGCAATACAGATCTGGTCGTTAAAGCATTTAAGTATATTGCCGAAAAGGGAACCGCCGTTATAGTCGTCACTCATAATAAATTCTTATCCTTCGGCACGGACACAACATATACGCTTAGGGGTGGCAAATTATATAATGAATAGCGCAGTAAAATTTTTCTTTTATTTTCATCACCTTATAAAAATGGCTACTGTAAACAAAGTGAGATTGATATTGACATCAATAGGAATATTTGTAGCTGTTTTTCTGTTTTCCTCCGGTAAAATTATTACGGATTCTTATTACAGTGAAAGTATGAGAAAAGTTAGTCAGATGTCAGAAAACACCGTAATTGTTAATCCTATGGGGAACAAAGAATTAAAACAAGAACTGGCGGTTTCTGATAAAATAAATTGTATTGATGTATCCACGCTTTCGGAAAAGCAATCAATTTTTTCCGTTTCAATAGGCGATAATCGTTATCTGACGGTAATGGCATATGTGCATGGCGTATCGGAACTGAATTCTGTTATGCCGATTGTTACCGATGATGGCTGTTTAATAAGTGTTGAATCGAATCTGATAAAAGGCAGATTGATTTCTAATAACGATATTCAAACGAAAAATGCCGTCGTGGTTATTGACCGCCTGACCGAGAGCCTTATTTTTTCCGGAGGTAACGGATTAGGTAAATATATCGAAATCGGTTGCGGTGCTTTCGGTGCAACAGTATCGTCACAGTCGCAAGCCAATGTACCTGTGAGATTTGAGGTAATCGGCGTGGTTGAAAATTCATACACAGCCGATGTTGCAAAAATGAAATTGAAACAGGAAATAGACAGCAGTCAGCAAAGTATAACGACCTGCGTATCAATATATTGCCCGTTAACTTCAATCAATGAAAGATTTGCTCGTCAGGATAAGAATAGTCTTTATTTATACAATTTCAACAATCACGGGGAATATAACAACTTTTTATATTACGCACAAACACTGTCAGAAGTCAAAAGCAGAACAGGAAACGGATTTTCCGTAATCACCAAAGATAATCTTTCTGCCGAGTTAGAAAACGAGCTGTCTAATACAAAAACTATCTTGAATATGATCTCCGTTCTTCTTTGCGTAATTTCGGGTATAAGTATTATGAGCATAACGTTCTTTTCAGTAAAGGAAAGAATTCCCGAAATCGGAATAAGAAAGGCTTTTGGTGCAGGAAAACTCGATATAGCCTTTCAATTCGTGTTTGAAATGATTATAATAGCAGTTTTTGCATCGTTGCTCGCAATCGGATTAAGTATTGTAACTTGCAAATTGCTTGAAACGTTCCTTATTGAGATTTTGTATATGACATTTTCCGTGGACATCACTCCTCAAATGATAATTGCACCTCTTTTGGTGGGAATTTTTGAAGCAGTTGTCTGCTGTATCGTCCCCAGCCTATA
>ENA-OOZG01001823-OOZG01001823.1-human-gut-metagenome-genome-assembly--contig:-NODE-1823-length-14260-cov-1.808377_pt1 | contig 14260 bp, 22 predicted proteins | sample MGYA00241706_ERZ501384 | MGnify/ENA primary metagenome ERZ501384 (study PRJEB25962, sample SAMEA2042742) | human gut metagenome | biome: human gut; feature: human-associated habitat; material: faeces... | reverse complement strand
ATTTAGCCGTGCCATACTTGGCAAATAAAATACGCTGGTCAGCCATGACAGATCCCTCCCTTACATAGCTTATCTGCCCCACAGCCGGAACATTTTACTTTACAGTCCGGGGTGATCTTTCCGGCGTAGGCCGTTTCGCGCTCCCGCCAGAGGTAACTTTCCTTCACGCCGTCCGAAATTACATGCCAGGGCAAAATCTCGTCCTTTTCCCGTACCCGGTTCGCGTAGAACGCTGGAGAAACCCCACAGGTTTCCATGGCAGTTAACCAAGTCTGTAAGTTAAAGTACTCACTCCAAGAATCGAACTTCGCCCCATGCCGCCAGGCTTCCTCAATGACATCTGCGATGCGCCGGTCACCGCGGGACAGTACCGCTTCTAGATAGCTCGTCTCTGGGTCGTGCCAGTTGTAAGTGATAGACTTGTTCCTCATATGCTCTCGCAACAGTGTGACTTTCCGTAGGTATTCCTCCTGGGTATTCTGTGCTTCCCACTGGAACGGTGTGTGTGATTTGGGAACAAAGCAGGAGGTAGATACTGTGATACGCACCCCACGGGAACGGTTTGGGGTATTCTCCCGCCAGACATGGTATACTTTTTGGGCTAGGTCCGCAATACCCAGGACATCTTCATCTGTTTCCGTGGGTAGACCCAGCATAAAGTAGAGCTTGACGCTACTCCAACCGCCAGAAAAAGCTGTGCGGCAGGAGTTCAATAAGTCTTCTTCCGTAACATTTTTGTTAATGGCATCCCGCAGTCGCTGAGAACCAGCCTCCGGCGCAAAGGTCAGGCCGCTCTTTCGTCCGCCACGTTGCAATTTTTCCATAAGATTCATGGAGAAATTATCTGCACGGAGCGAAGGGAGGGCCAGGTTGACTTTATGCGGCTCGCACCATTCCAGCAACCCATCACAGAGGGAAAGCAGGTCCGGATAGTCGCTGGAAGACAAGCTCATCAAGGTCATATCTTGGTAGCCAGAATCCTGACAGGCTTCAATGCCATACTTTACTAAGAGGTCTTCCGAGCGTGTCCGGACCGGACGATAGACAAAGCCCGCCTGACAGAACCGGCAGCCACGGATACAGCCGCGGAAGAGCTCTAGCATCACACGGTCCTGAGTGACTTCTGTGGATGGCACCAAGGTCTTGACCGGATAGTAAGACTGATCCATGTCTGAAACGATACGTTTCGTGACTTTTTCTGGTGCGCCATCTTTGGGCGTGATGGCAGAAATGGTGCCATCCTCTGCATAAGTGACCTCGTACAAGGAGGGAACATAGAGGCCCTGGATCTGGGATGCCTCCCGCAAAAACTGAACCTTGCTCCAGCCTTCTCGTTTGGCTTCTCGGTAGAGCTGAATCATCTCGACCGTCACATCCTCGCCTTCGCCCAAGGAAACCAGATCTACAAAGGGGGAGAGCGGTTCTGGATTGTACATACTGGTGCCGCCGGCCACCACGATCGGTGTTAGCTCCGTACGGTCTTCGCTACGCAGGGGCAAACCAGCTAGGTCCAGCATATTGAGTACGTTGGTATAGGCCATCTCATAGCCCATGGAAAACCCGATGATATCAAACTCCGCTATGGGGTCGCCGCTTTCCAGAGCGTAGAGTGGCAACCCTTCCCGGCGCATCTCTGCCTCCATATCGCCCCAGGGGGCAAAGACACGCTCACACCAAACACCATCCATCTCATTGGCAACACCGTAAAGGATACGAAGCCCCAGGTTGGACATACCAATCTCATAAGTATCCGGAAAACAAAAGGCGAAGCGGCAATCCACCTCGTCTTTGTTTTTCATTACGGCATTATATTCGCCGCCTACATAGCGCCCAGGTTTTTGTACACGGGCCAAAATTTTTTCTAACGTATGATCCATGAGGACCTCCAAATCAAAAAGTACAGTAGAAAATAGTATACCATACTGTTCCACACAATAGCCAGATGTTTTTTTATTTTTTCTTGTTGCTTTCACGATGGGTTCCGTGCCGTCTGCAGATCCAGTGGTAACACAAAACACCGATCCCGCTAATAGCTAAGGTCACAAGGAAAACTACGACAGCGAATACATAGCTCTTGCTTCCTAGCGCATCCCCACCGATCATTGAGGTAATGACTGACGGAAGGCGACCCACAGAACACATCAGCAAAAACACAGGAAAGCGAATGTCCGTCAGCCCAGCAAAGTAACTCAGCAGGTCCTTCGGCGTCCCAGGGATCATATAGATCAGGAAAAACAAAAACGTCCGTTGTGGGGAAGATTGCAGGAAGCGGATGGAACGAAAGGATTCTTTGGGGAAAAACAGCTCCACCAACGGTGTTCCAAACCGTCGCACCAAGCCAAATACCAGCAAACTTCCTATCGTTGTGGAAATCAAACACACCACGGTTCCCCAGAGGGTTCCAAAAGCATATCCGCCAGCAATTTCCAAGGGTTCTCCCGGAATGACTGCAAAAATCACCTGAAAGATGACCATAGCCCCGTAAATCAGAAACCCGCTGGCCCGGCGCTGGCTGAGCCACTGACGAAAACTTTCTGGGTCAGAAGCGAGTTGAAGCATCCTAGGCCCGATCTTCCAGCAGACCAGAGCTGTTACACCCATAAAAATCGCGATGGAGATGATTGCAAGCGTTTTGCGCTGGCGGTCTGTTTTGGCTTGCTTGGGTCTTTCGCTCATTTTGCAACACTCCCTCCAAAGGACCATACGACGTTTTTGCCAACGCAAGCCTGCTCCATTTCTGAAAAATATGATTAGGAATCTTGCTCAAATTGTAGTCTTCTTGAACCTATTCGTCAAGTCTTGCCTTTTGTACAGCACGCCACTCTCATAAATATCATATAATATAATTAATAGAGATAAGCAAAACGCGATTTTTTCTTTTTACAAAAGAAGCTAGAGGACCGTCTTTCAACGATCCTCTATCTTGATGGTTAACCCGAAGACATTGCGAACAATAAAGAGTTCGTATCTTCGCATTATGGCGGAGAAGGAGGGATTTGAACCCTCATCGAATCGTTGGAAATCAACAGCTTTTCGGCCTTTGACTAAAATTTGACTATCATTTGCGTTTTGGGGTTTCAAACGCATAATCTGCGTTCCGTAGCTGTTCGTTGACCTTGCTGGCCTGAACGTCCCGAATGTGTGTATAAATATCCTTGGTGGTGGATTCTTGGGCGTGTCCCAATAATTTTTGTGCGTCTTTTGTTCTGACATCCTCTTCATACAGCAGGGTTGCGTATGCGTGGCGGATGGGATGTGGGGTACAGGTTACACCGGATTCTTGGGCATAGGTTGCCCATTTTCCTCCGAAAACGCCGTCTGTCATCAATTTCCCGTTATCATCCGGGAATATCAAACCCTTGCCTTTCTGATCGATGATCTTATCTTCCAAGGCTTTTAGTAGTGGTACAGGGCGGGTGCCAGCTTCCGTCTTGGGCTTTTTTATCTTTTTCACCCCCAATGCGGCTACCCTTGACTTGGTAACGTAGATCAGCTTTTTTTCAAAATCCACGTCCTCCCAGCGCAGGGCCAGTAATTCGCTTCGGCGTAGGCCGGTGTACAGCACCCAGTAGGCGAACATCCCGAACGTACACTCTGTTGAATGAATCACCCGTTTTATATCGTCATCGCTGGCTATTATGTGTTTGCTTTTCGGCAGTCCAGCCGGTATTTCTATATCGCGGCAGGCGTTGAATCTTGTGTATCCATGCGCTACGGCATATTTGAATACCATGTTGATGATAGAACGCTGGGTACTGGCCGTGTTTTTGGCCGGGTGCATTTCTTCGACGAATCGCAACAAAAAACCGTTGATATCTACAGGTTCGATGTCGCTGATTTTCCAATCGCCAAAAAACTCCATGGCCCGGCGCAATGGGGCGTAGTAGGATTTTTTGGTGTTAATATCCAATTTTTCCATGTAATTCTCTCGCCATTCCTGGGCAATAGCGCCGAATTTTTGCGCCTGCTCCTGTTCTTCTTCGTACTGATTTATTTTTTCCAGCACTTCCCGTTTTGTCCTGCCATAGAAAAATTTGGTTTTCTTTTGGCCGTTTACAACAATAGGCAGAGTTTCCTGCCACCTTCCGTCTGCGCGTTTGTACATTGAATTTTCCTCCTGTGTGTGCTACACTAGCAGGGACTAGCAGCGTAGCAGCGTTGTCTAGTCGGGTTTATAGGGGGAGCCGCCTGCACTCGAATTTTGGGCGGTTCCTCTCTTTTTGTTCAATATGTCCATGCTCCACCCTTGCATTGGTACAGCGTCCCTGCTATACTGGTACCGATGCAACGCGGAGAAGTTGAAAAAGTTGCAGTTTTCTCCTAGCCGTGGGGGCTAGGTGCAAGAAAGCCGTCTGGGAATTCAGGGTCCCGGACGGCTTCTCTTTTTAGTTTAATTGTGCAGGATCAAATTCCTGTGTTGCTTTGTCAGCGCCGCCAAGGAAAACGCTCAATTCAAATTCTACCTTAGATGTTGTGTTGGGTAATTCGTAGGCAAGCTGAAAATCTTGGGTGGTTCCAGGGCGAATATCCTTCCATTGTGCATCCCCGTCATAAACACCATCCCGATCTTCGACAGCAGCGTTTTCTAACTGTACGCCGTCCTGGAACGCCTGCCCCATCAAAGCTGCCAGCGCGGACGTGGTTTCTTCGCTGTTGTTCGTCCAGGTGCAATCAACGATGATAGCATCGTTTCCTTCTATATCTTTCGCAAGAGAAGCGCCCTTGATGGCGAAATCATAGCTATCAGTGGAAATGCTGGCAGTATCTTTGGACGTTTCTTCGTCCTTGGTAGTGTCGGCGGTCTGGGTGGTATTCTCTGCGTTGTTTTCGTTGGTATCAGTTGTCGTACCAGCATCACCACCGCCGCAGGCGCACAATGTCAGGGCCAGGGCAGAGCCGAACAGAATAGCGGCTATACGTTTTTTCATTGGGCACCGTCCACTTTCTCTAGGGTGGCGGTAACGGTGCTACCGTCCACAGTCACGTCATAAGTGATCTTGCCCTCCTGGTAGGTGAATGTCTTGGTTTCGTCCGGGGATGCCATGAGCGCGGTGCTAGTCTGCTCTGTGTCGTTCTGGGAATCCCAGGTATAAGGTTCATCTGCCGTGGTGGGTGCGGTGTAGGTACCAGCCCAGTACAGCATAGAATCACCATCTACCACCCAGTCGACCGTGATAGAATCATCGGTGATGGTGGCTTTCTGGCTCACCTCATCGGACAGTTTGGCTTCCCATTCGCCCACCAAACTAGGCGGGGTTGCCTGCTCGGAATCCGCTGCCGGTGCATCCGTAGTGCTCCCACTGCTTCCACAGGCGCACAAGGACAGCATCAACAGAGTACCGGTCAGGCCTGCTAACACTCTCTTATTCATTTTTTACCTCCAAATATATTTATTGCCGCCCTCCGGCGGCATTGGGAACTCAGTACCTCACCCAACCCAGTCCGCCGTTGAATATGTCGATCAACAGGAACACAATAGCCCCGAATAGGGTAGCCAAAAGCGCAATGGAAAATATGCGCTTCTGCTTTCGTTCGTATTCCAGGTGCTTCAACAGCCCTGCAATGCGCTGCTTATAAGCTTCCTCTAGGTGGTTCTGTGATTCCTCTAACTGGGCCAGGGTGGTATTACTTCTCATGGCGCGTTCGTCCTGCACCGCTTTCTCCGCCCTCAACATGTGCATGATTGCATCTGCAATGTCCGGCGGCGGTTCGGATTGCCCATTGATATAACGGCTCACCATACTCTCAGAACTGTTACATGTAGCGGCAATCTCCCTTAGTGTTACTCGTGTTTCTTCTTTCAACTCCTTTGCTGCCTTGGCAAATTTTCCACCATCATTACCCACGTTTCTACATCTCCATTCATTGCAAGGGGGATGCAAAATATTGAAAGGCCCCTTGCGTAGTTTGCAATGGATATTCCACGCCTTCCATGTTATGGTAATCCAAGGAAAATTGGGAAAGGGACGATCGGGGAAGGGGACTCGCAAACCGCCCCGCGCCCCACGTTTACACCACGGGTATAATGGAGGTACAGGGATGGATCGCTTACTGTTGCTGGGGAAGATTCAGGCTATTCTTAATGGCCTGACAGACAGAGAGCTGCGGATGTTGTACAACCGCCTACTCGTCGCGAAAAATGGGAGGATAACATGACTACAACCTATGGAAACAACGACCGATTGACGGAAATCATCAATCAGTGTCAAGAGCCGCGCAGGGTGTTAGCCCTGCTTGCCCTTATTGTTAAACCATGCTTGAATCAGAACGACAACACTAGAGAGGAAGTCCAGATCAGCGTCGGTGATGTGTTCACCCGGCTTGGTGATACCCAGGCCGACTAACACGGCCTCGACCTCTTTCTTCGTTACAAGGTCCTTCTGTCTCGCAGTTTGCGAGGTGGGAGGATCTTTTTCGTTCCCATCAGCGAAGCCAAGTAAGAAATCAACGCTTGTTCTGCAAAATCTCGCTATTTGAACCAGTAAGTCAGACTTAGGATCATGTTTCCCGGTTTCGTATCCATGCAGTGTTGCCGGGGCGATTCCGAGAAGTTTTGCGAGTTCTCTTTGCGACAGGTTGGCCGCTTCCCGCGCCTCTCTGATTTTGAATTCCATATTGAAATCCTCGCTTTCTTTCGACAGCTATATAATAGCGCATTGCTCCGGAAATGTCAACAAGAAATTCGAGATTCTCTAACTTTTTGCGAAAAACCTCTTGACAAATTCGAGAATCTCAACTATGATATAACCAGAGTTTGAGAAACTCAAATTTTTACTAGAAGGGAGAGGTTAGATGAGGGCGAACATCGAGGCCGAACGTGGCCGCAAGCGGATTCCAAAGTATAAGTTATCCCGGATGCTTGGCATCTCCCAGGAAACTTATAACCGGTATATCAACGGCGAGAATTCTATTCCGTCCGATGTGCTTGTAAATATGCGAAACATCTTCGGGTGTTCCATTGATTATCTGCTCGGTGTCATTGACGAACGACAGGAAATCAGCTGAAAGGAGGCGATACCATGGTGAAGGGTTTCGAGTGGGAGTTTACCCCGGACCAAAACGACATTGACGCCTGCAAAGGCGCGGTGATGCCTTGCACCAGCGGCTACACCTACCCCAAGGAAAGCACGGCTATCTGGTACGGGAAGCGCTGGATGAAGGAGACAGGGAGAACCGGGACGGTGAAAGCTATTCCGGCTCACCAGAAAATGAGGCCTTGCATCCTGGACTACTAAGGAAAGGGGGAAGGGAGATGGAGAAAGCAACGTTTCACGACCACCTAACCCGTCTTCGGGAACTGTTTCCTGAGCGGGAGACGATCACGGTGGCAGAAGCCGCCCGGTTGGTTGGGTGTAAGCCCCAGACTTTGCGGGAGAGTAGAGACTTCCCCATGAAGCCCGTTGGACGGGCGAAGCGGTACCATGTAGTACCAATCATAAACTTGGCCCGTTGGATGGCCTGTTGAAAGGTGGGGGTAAGAAACGCGAAGAAAATATGTGCTGACCGATGAGGTTAAACGAATCGGCGATAAGAAGCTGTATCGCATTCGTGCTGCGGTATCGTTTGGAGATGTGAAAGAGTGGGACAAAGGTGGGTTTGTTCAATCCACCGCGAACCTGTCCCACGCAGGAATGTGCTGGATATACGATGGTGCATGTGTGTTTGATTATGCGCGTGTTTCCGATGATGCTATCGTCTGTGAAAACGCCTGGGTATACGAACGGGCGAAGATCAAAGAACGTGCCTGGGTTGGCGGAAACGCCGAGGTCTACGGTTTCACCACGATAACGGGCGAGGCATGGATTGGAGACGACGCCGTTGTATCCGGCAGGCAAACAATAACGGAATGAAAGGGGAACAGTAATGACTACTGTACAAGAAATCAAAACCCGCAACACCGAGCGGGAATGGGCTGATATCGAGGCCCTGGTACGGGCTATCAGCCCCACGCTGGAGAAGAACGCCAAGCGTCGGCGTGACGAGGAAGTCCGCAAGGCGCGGGAAGCTCGGCGGAAGCGTATCCGCAACCGGCGCAAAGCCAACATCAACGCCGCCTTGCATAACGCCGGTATCCCGCTGCGGTTGGTGTGATCGCCATGAAGCACGAATTCACGGTGTCCGCTCAGAAACCATGGCGGGATACCAAAGCGGGTGGTACTGAACGCCGCGGGCCATATCGCAAGGGTGAAAACCCGGAGATGGTTGAAATTTGCCTGAAATGCCCACGCGAGACGTGTAGGCCGAATGGCTGCAAGTATTTGCAGAATCAACGGGAGAAATTCCCTATCCCACCACACTTTGCTGTTCGGCTTCGGGCCGGGTGGTCAAAAGCTAAGCTGGCCCGGCAGTACGGCGTCACGGTCTACCGGGTGCGGAAATGGGCCGAAAAGCTGGGGAAATGAAAATGCCGCCCACAGGGGCCGAAACCCTGCAAGCGGCAAAGGAAAGAAAAAAAACTATGGATATAGTACCAGAAAGGACGGGATTTGTCAAATGGAAAACAATGAACAGAAGTGGGAACTGTTCCCGATGAATGTGAGCATTTCACTCTCTTTGGAAAAAGCGAAAATGTTCATCGCGGCTGATTTCGATGATTTCATCGACTATCTGATCGGAAATCACTGCTACGCAGTATACCGCTATTTCGTCGAGCGTGACGAGCAGCTTAAGGGCTGGATTCGAGAAGGAGGTATGGCAGATGACGCTTTTTGAGATCGACGCCGCAATCCTGACGGCTATCGCCCACGGCACCGACCCGGAGACCGGGGAGATCAACAACCTGGACGAACTCATGGGCCTGCAAATGGAGCGGAACCAGAAGATTGAGAACATCGCCTGCTTGGTGAAGAACCTGAAAGACGACGTTCGCGGCCTGAAAGCAGAGGCCCAGGCCCTCACTGAGCGCCGCCGGGTGGCGGAGAACAAAGTTGCACGGCTGGAAGCTGTGCTTGATGAGGCCCTGGATGGGCAGAAGTTTACCACTCCCCGCTGTGTGGTATCCTTCCGCAACAGCAAGGCCGTTGAGGTGGACGATGAGGATGCCCTCATCAACTGGGCCTGCCTGAATGGCCAGGAGGACAATTTCGTCCGCTACCGCGCCCCGGAGATCAACAAAGCCAATCTGTTGCGGTACCTGAAAGAAGGTTGTACGCTCAATCCGCCTGGTGTGCGGCTGGTGGAGCGGCGCAGTCTGGGGGTGAAATGATGGAAAACATGGAGCTGTACGACAGTTTCCGAGCTGTCCCGGAAAGCGCAAAACGCTCTATCAATGCCGGGCGTTTGAAAGGCAAAACGGATATCAATCCCATGTGGCGTATCAAAGCCCTCACAGAACGATTCGGGCCGTGCGGCATCGGTTGGAAATACGAAATCACCAACCAAGCGCTCCAAAACGGCGCAAACGGCGAAATCGCCGCATTCGTTGATATCCGACTGTCCTACAAGGTCGGTGATGTTTGGTCGGAACCCGTTTACGGCGTGGGTGGTTCGATGTTTGTTACCAAGGAGCGGAACGGCCTGTACACGTCAGATGAATGCTTTAAAATGGCCCTTACGGACGCTATCAGCGTTGCAGCAAAAGCCTTGGGCATCGGGGCGGACGTGTATTGGCAAGCGGACGCGACGAAATACACACCGCCACAGACAACCCTTCCGAAATGCGAGATGTGCGGCAACGATATTACCGCCGATATCCTGGGAGACGGAAAGCTGTACTCCCCGGACCAAATCGCAAGGGCCACCAAGAAGCAGACGGGACAGCAAATCTGTTCTGACTGCATGAGAAAGCTGAAGGGCCATGAAACAGCCTCTTGAAATCATCAAGGGGCGGATCACCGGCTACGATGAGCGGACTGGTGAGCTGCTGATTAGAGCGCCATATCCCGATTGGGCAACGATGATTAAGCGGGAGTTCAAATCCTGCCTAGTTCAGCCCATAGACAGCCGTCCACTCTCCGACAAACAGCGGCGTAGTTGCTACGCCTTAATCGGCGAGATAGCCGACTACACCGGGGAGGGCAAGGACCCCACCAAGGAAAGAATGAAATTGAAATTCTTGATGGAGGATACCCAGGCCATGGGGGAGACGCTGTTTTCCCTATCCAACGCCCCCATGTCCCTAGTGTGTGGGTTTCAACGGTTTCTTGTGCGATTCATACTAGATTGGGACATTCCCACCAGGTTCTCGTTGTTGGATATGGTGGACGATACCACCGATTACCTGTATCACTGTCTGCTGGCAAAAAAATGCTGTATTTGTGGCCAACACGCAGATTTGCATCACCACTCCAGGATTGGTAATGGGCGAGATCGTGAAAAAATAGATCAAACCGGTATGCCAGTTGAAGCGTTGTGCAGAAAGCACCATACGGAATGCCATTCGATGCCACAAAAGGAATTTGATGAAAAATATCATATTTTCCCGATTCCTGTGGATAACGCCATAAAGAAAATATGGAGGTTAACGGGTGAGCGCAAAAGACATGACCAATTTTAGCAACGATACATTGACTGTATTGTTCAGAGCTGAAAATGACCGATATGGAAGCGCAAGATGGAAGTGCAGATGTTTTTGTGGGAAAGAGTTTGTCGCGCTTGGCTCTTATATCCGTAGCGGTAAAACGAGGAGTTGCGGATGTTTGCAACGCATTGTTGCATCTGAACTGAATAAAACTCACGGGGAGTCCAAAACATCGTTATATAAATTGTGGGCAGGAATAAAGCAACGATGCTACAATCCAAACAACATTGAATACAACAGGTACGGCGGCAGAGGAATTTCCCTGTGCGATGAATGGCATGATTTTTCTGTTTTCAAATCCTGGGCAGAAAGAAATGGGTACCAAAAAGGTCTTACTATCGACAGAATTGATAATGATGTTGGATATAACCCTTCTAATTGCAGATGGGTAACAAGGGATATTCAAAATAGAAATACATCAAGGACGCATAGAATTGACTGTGGTAATAACCGTTTTCTCACTGCCGCAGAAGTTGGCCGAATTGTAGACGTAGATAGATGCACAATTGCTAGATGGTGTAGGGAATACTCGGCAACAACCATAGAAGAAATTGAAACAATCTGTGAAAAGCGCATACATAGGAAACGAAAAACGAACTGGGCGCTTTTAGGAAAGAAGGAGGATATACCATCATGGTAAACCGCATGATCTTACAGGGCCGTTTAGTGGCCCAGCCAGAGCTTCGCCACACCCAGAGCGGCGTTGCTGTTGCATCGTTCCGCGTGGCCTGGAGCCGAAAATACAAGGAAACGGAAACCAAGCTGTTCCTCAACTGTGTGGCTTGGCGTGGCACTGCTGAGATGCTTTGCAAATATTTTGCAAAGGGCCAGGAGATCGTCGTAGAGGGAGAGTTGAACACTCGCGGCTACACCGACCGGGACGGGAACGATCGGCAGGTGACGGAGTTGATCGTGTCGCAGGCGCATTTCTGCGGGCCGAAGAGCGGCGGAAGCAATCAGCCGAGCGGGAACTATGCTGAACCAGAGTTCAGTGACCTCACAGGAGATGATGGAGAGCTGCCCTTCTGATAGGGCGGCTCTAGGAGTAGGAGGCAAACGATGGAAGAAAGATCGACTTTCCAATTTTTTCGTTCCTTTTATGATGCGGCGCGAAAAATCCCCGACAAGGAAATGCAGGCAGACTTCTTATTGGCTATCTGCGAATACGCATTGAACGGGAACCCCCCGGAAGAAACCGGTATCATCGGCGCTTTGTTTGAACTGGTGAAACCTAATCTGGATACCAGCCGCAAGCGGGCGCAAGCTGGACGTGTTGGCGGCGAAGCAAAGCGAAGCAACGTGGAAGCAAATGCAAAGCAAAACGAAGCAAAGCCTAGCAAAGCGCAAAAACCTGTAAGCGATGGGGAAGGGGAAGAAGAAGGGGATGTAGATGTAGATGGGGATGTAGAAGAAAAGAAAAGGGAAAAAGAAAATGCGGCATCCGCTAAGGCGTTGCCGCCCTTCCCTCCCCGACCTCAAATCCCTTATGATTCCATCCGGGACGCATACAACGAAATCTGCGCGTCGTTTCCCCGCTGTACAGCTATCAACGAAAGCCGGAAAAAGGCGATTCGGGCCAGATTCAACGCTGGGTATACGCTGGATGATTTTCGGCAGTTGTTCCACAAGGCCGAAAACAGCAGTTTCCTCCGGGGGCGGAATGACCGCAACTGGTCGGCAACGTTCGATTGGCTGGTGAAGGATTCCAACATGGCAAAAGTGTTGGAGGGAAATTACGACGATTCTGGGGCTAGATCTGGCCCTGCTCCTAAGCAGCCGAAACGGCAGAGTTGGGCAGACCTGGCCCGGCAGATGGACGAAGAGGAGGGAGTATCATGACTAGGCAAGAAACCGGCATCATCATGGATATCCTGACCACGGCCTACCCGACTTTCTACAACGGCAGAAACGCTCCTGATATGCGGATGACAGTAAATCTTTGGGCGGAAATGTTCGCAGAGGACGATGTGAAGATCGTTGCGGCGGCTGTGAAAGCCTTGATTGCGACGGATGACAAGGGTTTCCCGCCACATATCGGGGCTGTGAAGGGCCGGATTCGGCAAATCAGCAACCCGGATGAAATGACCGAGCAGGAAGCGTGGGCGCTGATTTCCAAAGCGCTGCGTGATGGATATTATAACGCAGAAGCGGAATTCGCCAAACTGCCGCCGCTGGTGCAGGACGTTGTACACGATCCCAGGCAGTTGCGGGAATGGTCGATGATGGACGAATCGACCGTGCAATCTGTCGTTGCATCCAATGTTCAGCGCAGTTTTCGGGCAAAGGCCCAGAGTAGGCGAGATTTTGAAGCTCTTCCCAAGGACGTGCAGGTGTTGGCAAAAACATTTGCCGCCGCTCTGCCACAGATGCCGGAAGAACCAAAACCGGCGGCATTGCCGCCCAGGGTGCGGACGGTGGAGGATATCAAGGCCGACATGGAGAAAACCAAAGCTATCCTGATGCAGCAGGCCGGGACGAAAAAGAAGCCTGCTGACTACACGCCACCTACGCCGGTAGACTGGGAACGGCAGAGACAGGATGCGTTGCGGCGATTCCGGGAGGTGGCGCAGTGAATGAATCTAGGCGAGTGGCGTTTTTCACCATCCCCTACCCGGAAACCAAGCGGGGCATGACGGCGTGGAATAAACGTTTTAGCCTGGACGCCTACTATTCTGGGAAAAACTACCACCAGCGGAAACGTGATGCTGACGATATCCATCTGCTGACTATCATAGCTCTAAAACGGGCTAGAGTGCGGAAGGACCTGGTAAAAACGCCCGTGCAGGTGATTTTCTACTGGGACGATGGGCTTGATGTAGATAATCACGCCGTCCTGGGGAAAATGATCGTCGATGCTATGAAGGGCTGGATTTTACCAGATGATAGCCCTAGATGGTTCCGGCGTGTGTCGCATGAATTTTGGGATCGTCGTGAAATTGGCGTGGAAGTCGTGGAATGGGAGAAGTAACCATTTTCGTGACCCCACGAAAAAGGAGGGAAACCAATGATCAAAATCAAGAAAAACTGCACCTTGGAAACGACATGGAAGGAACTGAAGGACGATATTGAGGCTGCTTCTAACCCGTTGAATGTTGGCGATGAGATCGACATTGTGCTGAAAACTGGCGAAAAAGTCACGCTGGTGTGTGAACGTGCAGGGCATAGGAGCGCAACGTTTTTTACGAAAAACCTGCTCGAAGATACTCACTGCATGAATGAGAACCGGAAAGCAAAAAACGGTGAGCAGTTGAGTACGATGGAGGCATATCTGGGCAAGCTCTTCCGCTTGTTGCCGTACGATTTGCAAGAAGTTGTAACTGAGCCGCTCCGATTGTTGCGAGAGAAAGAGGTTTTCGGGGAAAACGAATACGGAAAGGAAGAAACGTGTGAACCGCTTCCTCGTTACTTCAAAGAGGAAAACCGGGTTAAAACGCTGAACGGCGTTCAGTTCCCGTATTGGTTGGCGTCCCCGTATGCGTCCAACTCCACGTACTTTCGTTATGTGCGCAGCGACGGCAGCAGCAACTACGCCACCGCCAGCTACAGCTACGGCGTGTGCTTCGGCTTTGATATTTAATGTGCCTTGTGCCCCGCATAGGAGGAAAACAAATGAACGAACTGAATCAATACGGTATTCTGTCTGGGAACGAAATCCGACAGCGCATGTCCAAAGGCGACATCATCATCCACCCATACAACGATCAGCAGCTTGGCCCGAACAGCTACAACCTGCGTCTGATG
>ENA-OOZG01001817-OOZG01001817.1-human-gut-metagenome-genome-assembly--contig:-NODE-1817-length-14297-cov-8.402823_pt1 | contig 14297 bp, 18 predicted proteins | sample MGYA00241706_ERZ501384 | MGnify/ENA primary metagenome ERZ501384 (study PRJEB25962, sample SAMEA2042742) | human gut metagenome | biome: human gut; feature: human-associated habitat; material: faeces... | reverse complement strand
AGTTATTAAAGCTTACGAATATTCTATGATTCCATATCTATTGGCAGAAAATCCAGATCTTTCTGCTCCGCAAGCTTTCTCTTTATCTAAACAAATGACTACAGGACAAAAGATGGATTTATTTGTCTTAGATTTATCTTTTCTAGGATGGATTATTCTAGGCTTGATTTGTTGTGGGATTGGTATTCTATTTGTACTACCTTATCCAGAAGCAACAAGAGCTGAAGTGTATTTAAACCTAAAAGAATCTGTAAAGATATAAAAACTGATACTACGGAAAAGAAATCTAGTAGTTGGGTGAAGTGGGTAGTGAATGGTTATTGGTTGTTTCAACTACTAAGAAGATTGTTAGGATTTCATAAACAACCAATCGAACAATATGTACTTGCAGGTATTATAAGTGTTTGTATATTGATTATTTATCCATGGTTAAAAAGAAAGTATGGTAATGCTCATGAATGATAAGAAGAAGATTTTTGGAATCGGTATTGTAGTTGGAGTTGTTCTACATAGTCTTATAACGCTTTTATGTGGGTAATCCTATGAAAAAGAAAGTGATGATTATTGGTTGTGTTTTACTGGCTTTGATCCTATCGACTGCAATCTATAGAAAACACGTGGAAAGTAATATAATCTTCCATTCATTCAACGAACCAGCAAATATCAAGGTTGGAACAAAGTTAGAGGAAACACTTATTGAGTTTTATCATACTGAGAATATAGATGGTAACAAGGTAACTCATGAATATATATGATCAGGATATTGTTAATGAGGTTCAACCAGTAACTGTAAGAGTACACTATCAATTATTTACTTTTACAAATACATATGAGCTATTGATAGTGGATTAATAAAAATCCGAAAAACTTTAAACCAGAAAGGAAAAAGTATGTGTAGATTACTTTGTTTAATTAACTAATTTATACATATTTTGAGGATTGAATATGCTAAGATATACAAGAAATAAATCTAGAAAAGAATCGATATCTGCAAAATTAATTGAAAAAAAAGAGGGTGAGTATTTTGCTATTCCTGGAAAAGTGCCAAGTCCAGAAGCTTTTTATGAATTGATTTTTATGACTGAAGAGGGAATGAAAACTTTTGAAGTTAGTGTATTTGAATATAATGTTGTAGACGTTGGTATGGAAGGTACTTTAGTTTTTCAGGGATATCAATTATTATCTTTCGGTGATTGGATAAAGGAATTTAGTTTATAGTATAACTTTACATTATTTTATGATTGACGTTTAACATTTAATTGATTTTTTAATTTGTGATATGTTATATAGTTAAAATCCCTATGACTTTTAAAGGTTGCTTTATCCCTATCTAGTTTTATATATTCTCTTTTGTTAACATAAAAGGAACTTGATGGTCAATTCAAGTTCCTTTTACGTGGCAGTTATTTCTTAGCTTTTGCCTAGTTGAATTATAGCATGCTTTTAAGGTAATGCAATGCTATTGATTAGGTAAAATTTACTATTTGCATATGACGTATTAGGAATATAATGTAACATAATGAAACGGCTTGCGATATAATGAAAAATAATTCAATACGATATTGAAAAAATTACATTTATGCTAGAATCTCTTATAAAGAAGGTGATACGTATGTTTAAAAGCTTAACATTTCTTTGGAAGTATGCGTGGAATGTAAAAAAAAGCTATTTGGTTTGTTTGATTTTGTATCAAATAACGAATACGATCCCACCTTTATTGATTATGTTTTTTCCAAAGGTTTTGTTGGATGAACTAATGGGGCAAAATCGAATTTCATATTTACTTACATATATCATTATCTTTTCAATTGTGATTTTCTTAATGAAGTTTTTAAGTGATTTTTTGAAGAATACGGCTTTCTATAAACGATGTATTATTTTAGAAAAGTTTCAGGTGGAGTTAAATACAAAACTTTCTAAAGTGGATTATGCGTGTTTGGAAGATCCAGAGTTTTTAAATTTGAAACAAAATGCGGAAAAATTTTTATATGCGAATGGGCAAGGATTTAGTTTTGTATTAGATCGAGCGATGGAAATCATTAGTAAAGTGATGATTTTCGGTACAGTGATTTGGATCATAGCTTCATTAAATAAAGCAGTGTTGCTTGTGTTTTTATGTCTTGCCTATCTAAATAGTAAAGCGCAGATGCGATTTAAGAAGGCCTATGCCAAATTGGAAGTGGAGAAAAATCCGAAGGAAAGGGAATTGTCTTATTTTATGAATGTGTTTTCGGATGTAAAGTATGGCAAGGAAATTCGAATGAATCAAGGTCAATATGTATTGATGGATTTTTTAAAAGGTTGTTTACATAAGCTTTGGAAGTTTTATAAAAATCAGATGTATATTATGGACAAATCCGATTTCTTTATGCATCTTATGGATTTTTTTCAAAGAATGGTTTCTTATGTATATATGGTTTTTATGGTATCAAAAGGATTCATATCCATCGCTAATTTCACACTGTATATCAATGCGATTGCGACATTTACAACTTCTATGGATGAAGTGATCGATAGTGTGAATGATATAAATCAGTATAGTTATTATTTTGAAGCTGTTGAGAAATTTATGAATTTGCCTATGGATATATATGATGGAAAGGTCAACCGTAATATGCCTTCTCATTTTGAATCGTTAGAATTTAGAAATGTTGGATTTAAATATGGCGGTAGCGATAAATGGGCTTTAAAAGATATCAATTGTTTTATGAAGGCTGGAGATAAAATTGCAGTGGTTGGAGAAAACGGTGCGGGTAAGACTACGTTTATTAAATTAATTTGTCGATTGTATGATCCAACTGAGGGAATGATATTATTAAATGGGGTGGATATTAAAGAGTATGATTATGTTCAATATGTAAAATTCATTTCAACTGTATTCCAGGATTTCCAATTATTTTCAATGTCACTTAAGGAAAACGTGAGTTTATCGCGAAAAAGTGATGAAAATCGAATTCAGGATATATTTGATTCTTTGGGGATTTCTGCATTTGTAAAGAAATACAAGAAAGGTTTAAATGTACGTGTACATAAGGATTTTGATTCAGATGGTTTTGAACCTTCAGGAGGAGTTGCTCAAAAAATTGCGATTAGCCGAGCTATCTATAAAGATACACCGATAATCATATTGGATGAGCCAACGGCTGCATTGGATCCAAAATCGGAGTCGGAGATTTATGAACAATTTAATGAATTATCAAAAAATAAGTTGGCTATTTTTATTTCACATAGAATGGCATCGACAAGGTTTTGTGATAACATTATTGTTTTTAAGAATGGAAGCATTGAAGAAATGGGTAGTCACTATGAATTAATGAAGGCACATTCTGTATATTGGAATTTATTCAATATGCAGTCAAAATATTATATGAATGCAGAAAGTGGGAAGCTATGATGGAAACTTTGAAATTAGTAGAATGATTGTAATAAGCAACAGATAATTCAATTGGATGATGTAAAAGAGCAAAACTCAGTGTTACAGACAAAAGCGAATGATCATAATTATAGTATGTTGACAATGAGTAAGAAGCTGAATAGGTCTGAAGTGAAAAAAATATGTGGGTGCATTTTTAGTGATCATAGGATTATTAATTATTATTGGAACAGTAATCTATTATTTATTCTATAATTTAAATTCAACTACAATGTATGCCATCTGTGGTATTGTCTAGTAGTAATGATTTTTTTACTATATATTAGAAACTATAAACACAATCATTATGGTGGTACAAATTCAAAAATGATTTTCCTGATGCACATTAGCTTTAATCCAATAATTATTGATTGTATAAATTTAAATTCTCTCAATAAAAGAGTATCACTTGTTGCGGTGATACTCTTTTGCAACTTTGGTTTAAGTGGGCGATTGGATTGCTGTTTATATATAAGACTTTGATATAGGAATATGCTTTATATAAAAATTTAAAAATATCTGTTGTGATAGAACAATGGGAAATATATTTCTTTTCATTGATTTAATGAGTCATTGTATATATCATTGATATTAGAGGTGACACTATAAAATGACTAAGTATATTGAAGATGAACGTACAGAATTAAAACGAGAGTTGGTTGATGAAGTCAAAAGCGAAATGATTGCTTTTCTTAATAGTGATGGTGGAACCATTTATGTAGGTGTGGACGATGACGGTAGCATTGTTGGGATTAAAGATGATGCTTCTAAAGATAAAGTAGATCTGAAATTAGGAAACTGGATTCAAGAAGCATTCTTTCCCAAACCTTCAGGATTAATTCAATATTATTTTAATAGTGATGATGTTTTGGTCATTAATATTTCTAAAGGAATAAACAAACCATACTATTTAAGAGAAAAAGGACCAAAACCCTCAGGCGTATATATTCGTGTTGGTAGAAGTAAGCGTAAGGCTAATGACGATGAGATATTACGTATGATAATGGAGTCACATAGCTACAGTTATGAAGATGACATTTCTGAGGAACAGGATCTTACATTCAAGAGTTTTGAACGAACACTTGAAGAGAATGATATAAACTTAACGCCTCGATTAATGAATACAATGGGTTTGAAAGCTAAATCAGGTAAATATACAAACCTTGCATATTTATTATCTGATCAATCTGAGATTGTTGTCAAAGTTGCAGAATACGATTCTGAAATGAATTTCAAAATCAAAAAGAGTTTTAAAGGTTCGTTAGTGAATGTTTTAAAAAATGTAGAAGAACAGGTAGAAAGATTAAATGATTTACGAGTTGTGATTGATGGAAGTTCGTTTAAGCGAATTGAAACAAAATCTTATCCCGGTGCATCTATTCGTGAAATGGTTTTAAATGCAATATGCCATGCCAATTACTTTATACGTTCGAATATTAAAATCGAATTCTTCCCTGATAAGGCAAAAATTACTAGTCCAGGTGGAATATTTAATGCATCTATGGATGATATTATGAATGGCGTGCAAACATATCGTAATCCAAGGTTAGTACATGTGTTTGATAAACTAGGTATGATTGAAAACTTTGGTACAGGAATTCCTAGAACGATGGAAAGCTATAAAAATTATGGCGTGAAACCTGAGTTTAAAGCAACGGAAAATTTCTTTTTTGTCACATTACCGAACGTTAACTATCTAAAGAATGACTCAATAACTGACCCAATAACTGACCCAATAACTGACCCAATAAGCGATTTGGGATTAGAAATAATGAAAGCTTTAAAACTGAATCCTGGAATAAACACAATAAAACTATCTGAAATAATCCAAACAAATTTGCCATCAGTTAGCAGGGATATGATAAAAAATGAGTTAAAAAGAAACTTGACTGTTTATGTAGAGCATCGTGGCTCGAATAGAAATGGCGGATATTACTTAAAAAGTAAAGATGATAAATAAAATATAGGTAAGAAGAAATTCTTTTGTTGTGAATTCAGTTAGAAGCAATGGATTTAGAGGAAAATAAAAACAATCGAAATCGATGAAAAAAGCGGATAATTTACTATCCGTTTTTAATATGCTTTGAAAATTTTTTTGATAAAATTTTGCAGTTAATTTAGTATGAAATGGATTGTGATTATCTGATGGATTTACCTTTCAAAGAAAGTTATAAATTGAATGTATATGATTAAAAAATAAAAAGGTATCCAAGACTCCGTTGTTTAAAGACGGAGAGGGATACCAATTTGAATATATACATAAGCAGTAAACCTATGTCAATTCCCACCTATACAAAGATATTAAAAGACTATTTTAAATTTATTAATAAGGAATCCAATGGTCTTCAACCCATTTATTCAACGTTTGATTCCATAATCTTTTATACAATCTTCCGTTTATATCTTTGAATTAACAGACTAGTTTCTTTTTGTATGGAAATATCTGTAGTGACTTCAGTTTCATTTGCTAAAACAGGTGTTATTATGTTCATTGATATAATCAATACTAACATAATCATTATTTTTTTTCATAAATTATTTACTCCTCTATAAAAGGAACATCCTTAAAACATTCATCTTTTGGATTTGATATTTTAACACGTATTCTGTCTAATACTAATTCATATGTTCCATCTTTATGTTTAATAATATATCCCTTATCTATATCTGATTGATCATACATATCCTCATTGTTTGGAGGTTCAAATGCAGACTCCAAAATAATGCTATTTGTAAGTAATGGAAGAGTTAATACGACAATCATTAGAATTTTGCTCGTTTTTTTTCGATACATTCCATCCATTAAATAATTTATACGATATTCTAATATATGTGCATTATCTTGAATCATAAAATGTGTAGATTGTCTCTTAAATTCATTTCTATCTTGAATGTTTTTTTGGATTTCTATAAGCGTATGCATATATTTCATTACTTCCTTTTTAGAAAATGGATTCGTTGTTTGGTTGTCCACACGCATTTCTAAAAATAAATCAATTTTGTCTCTTAATCTATATACTGGAATAAACCACCAATACATGATAACTAATAGATTGATAATCTGTTTAGTGCACACATCATGATTTTTAATATGCCATGTTTCATGAAGTAATACATTTTTTAAATTTTCTTGTGAAAGATATACGTCTGGTATCAATATAGTTTTATTAAAGCCCATGACCATAGGGGAAGAAACATAGTTTGTTCTTAACACCACATAATTTTCTTCTTGATAGTTATCAATAAAATCGCTTATATGATAATGTTCTGAATGATTTTCAATGCGTTTGTACATGTCTTTGGTAATTTGAATTGTGCGAATCCATTTAATCATGTTCCATATAATACCTAATGCCCAAACCAATAATAAGAATTGATATACTTGCACATTTGCATAGATTTTATATTGTAACAGTTCAATGATTGGATTCATGATCAGTGGCATTACAATAGTTTTAGTAAATTTGAATTCAAGTGGCACAAACATTCTTACTACGACAACAACGATTAGTACTGTTATAAAATCTGTCCGAAATAATTTATAACTTTTTTTATATGAAAGTAAAATGTCTAACAGAAGAATCAACAAAAAACTGATACACAAAGTAATGAAAAGAGATGATGCAGAAAATCGCATTATTTTAACTCTTTCTCTTTTTCTTGAATCAATTTCTTTAATTGTTCAATCATCTCCAAATCATCTGTGTGTTCAACAAAATAAGCTGAAATTTTTGCACGTGTATCTTCGCCAATAAATGAATTCACATATTGAGCTTCGGATATAACTGGCCTATATAATCTTGTGATTGCCTTCTTGTTCTGGCCAATTCCTGCAACTTTGATATATTTTATCTCCAATAATTTTTGTAGCGTTTGCTGAATCGTATTGATACTCAAGTCTTTGGAAGCTATTTTGATATCATTTGCAGACATTGCAACATCATGCTTCCATAAGATATCCATGATCTCATTTTCTTTCTTAGTAAATTGAATGTATTTCATATAAGTTCCTCCACTTAAATTCATTATAGCAACTCGTATGTATTTACACAAAGATTTTTATAAATATAAATGTTTATTAATTTTAACACTCTTTATAAAAATAACGATTGTAAATATCTAAATTCTATATTATATTTGAATTAGAGATAGCGCTATCCATAAAAGAACAAAATATATGAAAATAGTAATTAGTTATTTTGCTTACTTGTTACTGTACATGCATGTAATTCCAATATATGCAAAAGAATCCATATTTAAAATGAAATACTAAATCAGATTATAGGAGGATGTTCTAAAGATGAGATGCGAAAATTTATCGAAAAAACTAAATAGATATACAATATTATTTTTAATAATGGATTTGATTATACTTTTAATTGATTTATTCAGTTGTCATAATCATACTAAATTTTTGTTTCTCATATTGACAATATTCATTATTAATTGTTTATTTTTCGATTTCTGTAAAAAACATATTGCTTATACCAAAATATCAATATTTTATATTTGGCAATTTACGGATGAAAATGCGATTTTAGGATTTATAAAGTTATTGGTCTTGATTCTGATTAGTATTTGTTATTTTGTTTTTTATGATTATAGTGTTAAACCGATGATAATCTTAGCACTTATTGGTATCTGTATTATGTTGATTGTGATTAAAAGAACATTAAAACTTAGAAAGTTATGACTTTAATAAACAAGTCGTATGACAGATGTTGCTAGACCATGTTTATTAGATTGTGATCAGGTTGCTTCGGTTGATGTTGTTATGATGGTGAATAGAGGAGGTGTGGTATATGACAGACGAACAAAGAAAGATGATTGATAAATTGAATGAAGACAATCGAAAGTTAAATGATGTGAATAAAGGGATGAAAGAGTATGCTAAATACAGATTAGTTGTTGGTATTCTCGTAGTTACTATAATAATCGCCTTATTTTTTGTTCAGCATAATACCTGATTTAATGATGGAAAAAACCGTAGAAACAGGTGGAGAAGCGAATAATTTGGAGATTTTGGTATAGCGATGTAACTATTCAAGCGAGATAATATTATTTAAAATAAGAAAGAGGGTGTCTTAAATGAAAAAATATTTGGATACATTTTTAGTGATCATAGGATTATTAATTATTATTGGAACAGTAATCTATTATTTATTCTATAATTTAAATTCAACTACAATGTATGCCATCTGTGGAATTGTTTTAGTGATAATGGTTTTATTACTATATATTAGAAACTATAAAAGCAATCATTATGGTGGCAAATTCAAAAATGATTTTCCTGATGCACATTAATCCAATTATTATTGATTCTTTTGTATAAATTTAAATTTCTCAATAAAAGAGTATCACTTGTTGCGGTGATACTCTTTCGTAACTTTGGTTTAAGTAGGAAAAAAGGTATAAAAAAAGCACCTGGCAAATGCTAGGTGCAATCTTTGACAAATGGTGGTCTTAGTCGGAATGGAAAAGCAATTTTGTTTAGAGCGGATTATATTGCAGCTTCTACTTTATATAAAGGTGCAACAATTCAAGAAAATGCATAAAATCCTATGGCTTTTATCAGCTTTTTAAAATTTTTTGATAAAATTTTGCGATAAAATAATGATGAACAATATTATATTTTATGGTATTAGTTGATTTATAGAATTATTATTTTTGTCCATTTGATTTTATGATAAAATGGACATACTATTCTGCAACTCCTCTCTCGGTAACGGGAAGGAGGTGAGAACGTGTCAGAGTTTTTCGTCAACTTTTTAGTCTCTGTTGGAGCAAGTATGGTTGCCTACTATATTTGCAAATAGCTTGATAGAGATGACTAGACAACAAAGCATATAAGAGCATGACAATGCTTTTTTTGTAAAAATGCAAATTATTTAATTGTATCAAAAAATAATTAAAAATATCATACTTAAATAAAAGTGAATAATCTTTTATAATGAAAAAAATAAAAAGATAAATATCGAAAGTAGGTGGAATATATGATTATAAAAGTGAATGATTCAAGCCTTTGTCTACATTATTTAGATGGTTTTCGGTTCCAAGTTGGTGGAAATGAATATTGTGTATTATTAGATACAACAGACATTGATTTATATCAATATGAAATTTGGAAAAAAGATGGCAATAATTTAACTTTTGTAAATAATGTACATGTTTCGTTGGATAAATTTAGGGAGTATTATTTTGCAGATGAAAGATCAACAAATTATAAAATAATAGAGGAATTGATTATCCCAACAATAATCAAAGAGAATAGTGAAAAGAAGTATACTGTAACTCAAGTAGACAAAAGTACAGATTAAAAGCAACATTAAGAAAAAGTAAATAATCAAGATGATTTCTATGTAATTTTTGAAAAAGATGATTGTCCTTCTTGTCCTAAGTTTATAGAAAAATTTAATGAATTGGCTAAAAACAAAAATATTTTGTTTTTTTTGTAAAAAAAGAAGAACTGAGTGACGAGTTCAGTTCTTCTCACGTGGCAGATTCATCTTCAACTTTTGCCTATTTAGATTATATCATGAACTTTTTAAAAGTAAACGTCCGAGACTTAGCAGAAGCTAAGTACGAGGACACGTACTTATTGACTACCTTTAAATTGTATCATGTATTTTAGATTATTAGTAGACTGTGCTTTTAAATTTATACTTGTTAAAATCATTATATGGAGAATACATAAAGAATGAAAAAGGGGCTTTGATACCAATGGACAGTATAGTGATTTTTACGTAGTGATAATGATGGAAAGGAGATGTATATTATGAAGAAATTATTATCATGTTTATTAGTTTTCTGTATGTTATTTAGTTTAGGAATTTATAATACATACGTTACAACAACCCAGATAAAAGCCAATGACATAAACGTTGAAATTATTAATGAACCCTTAGAAGGAGAAGAATTTAATCATGTTTTTACTCAAAAAGAGCTAAAAGGTACTGGATATGAAGGGAAGAATGTTAAAATTGTTAATGGTGAAGTATATGTTGATGGCCGATCTGCTGGTATAGCAATATATCTTCTCGTACAAGCTAAATGGGTTTTAATTGGATTGATGGCAAATGGAACAATACAGGCATTAGTTGAGTATGGTCCTGAGGTTAAAGAAGCTTATGATTATGCAAAAGAAATTTGGGCTATATATCAAAATAGAGTAAAAACAGTATATGCAAATGTAGCTGCTAAAACAGCTACTGCAAGCTTAAAAGATGGTAATATTTGTGTTAGGCAAAGTCCAAATACTTATGTATGTGGTTATTCTTTACGTCCAGAAGAAGATAGTGATTAATAATGAAATTTTTTTATAAATGGATCAATAAATGGGAAAATAATTATATAGAAAAAAAGCTAAAAGAATTGGATGAACATCCTGAAAGAAACAAAACAAGTAGTGGAATTTTAGAAGAAACTCTCATATTTTTATTCTTTGCCATCTTTTTTGGATGCATAATTTATTTCATGCCTACAAGACCATGACTGGACAACAGAGCATAAAAGAGTGGACTGACTCCCCACTCTCTTTTTTTTGTAAAAAAAGAAAACTGAGTGACTAGGTCAGTTTTCCTTAATGTGGCACAATTTTGTGATTTTTGCCTACACGAATTATATCATGAACTTTTGAAAAGCAAACGTCCTCGTACTTATTAAGGACAACAAGATTTCCATGTTTTACTCTAGCACTGTACAGAAGAACATTTACGCCATTTTGCTAGAGTAAAAATAAACTTGAACACGGGACTAAATTCGTGTTATATTTTTTGTGTAAAAAGGTAAAATAACTGTATTGATAATATAACGTGACCTAGAGATAGACACTCCTGACAGGGAGTGATATATTTATATTGAAAAGGTAAAAAAAAATGTATTGTTAATATACGCCCCCCTTATGTTTTTGGGGGTGATTTTGAGGTAGTACAATGGGATATAGTAAATTAACTTTTGATGCTTATATTAGAGATCCAGAAGCATGGAATATGGAGTTGCCCAAGTGGGCTTTAGAACTGAATCATAAAGGGTATGAGAGTGTAAGTGCTATTGATTTTTATGATGATATATTCGGAGAAGATTTAGAAGAAAGCTGTGTACCAGAAGACTACAAAACAGGAGAATATGGTGGAATTGCCATAGAAAGAGTTAAGAAATTAGATGAATATGGAAATGTTGTTTTTGATTCTAAGGGAAATGAAAAGTACGTTGGAAAAAGATATACGATAACTAAAGGGAATTATGAATTGTATGATTTAATTGATAATTCGGAGAATTTTTGTATTATAGCTCCTGTCAGTTATGCAGGAAGGGCAAGAATCAATAAAAATGCTCGTTATATGTATGCTTTATGTATCGAGGTAGACTACATAAGACCTGATGGTGGGCTAAATGAATTGATTTACAGCTGGAAAAGAGAATTAATGCCTGTACCAAAACCAACCTACATTGTATGTTCAGGGAATGGACTGCATTTATATTATGTTTTTGAGAGACCTATACCATTGTGGCAGAATATCTTTGATAAACTAACAGAAGCTAAGAAGTATTTAACGCCTAGATTATGGACAAAATATATTACAACTGCTTATAACAAAATCGAGTATGAGAGCATTACACAGGCTTTTAGATGTGTAGGCAGTAGAACAAAGGGAAATTCTTATGCGATGGCTTTTAAATGTGGTGATAAGGTCACGATAGAGTACATGAATTCTTTTTTACCTGACGATAAGAAGTTGGACAGTATTTATAAATCGAATTGTAGTTTAGAGAAAGCAAAAAAAAGATATCCTGAATGGTATAAAAGAAGGATTGAAGAAGGCAAAGATCGAGGCCATTTTAATCGCTACAAGCCAATTTATTATGATTGGATCAATAAAATACTTGATGGTGCAGTTGTTGGTCGAAGATATAATTGTCTTGAAAATCTGTGTAGTTTAGCTGTTCAATGCAATATTGAACCAGAACAGGTAGAGAAAGACTGTAGAATGGTAGCTGAAAGGTTTGAGATGTTGACTGAGGACGATAAAAACCATTTTACGGAATATGATATTCTATGTGCGTTGAGAACGTATCATAATGCGGATGGGCAGGCCTATAGACGAAGAATCGACTTTATTTCGGCTAAGACTGGAATTACATTAGTACCTAACAAAAGGAATGGAAGAACTCAAGAAGAACATATGAAAGTTATGAGAGCTATTCAAGGTGTAGTTAACCCTAATTGGAGAGATGGAAATGGACGGCCAAAGGGAAGCGGAACAAAGGAAGAAATAGTTTTGAAATGGCGAGCAGAACATCCAGAAGGAAAGAAAGTAGACTGTATTCGTGATACAGGTCTAACAAAGCCTACAGTCTATAAATGGTGGAGTAAGTAAATTATGTCAAAAACAATAAAAGAAATCGCAGACGAATTAGGTGTTTCTAAAACAGCCGTTAGAAAGAAAATCGCAAACCTAGGTTTGCAGTCAGGTTTGCGAAAAAACGGAAACCAGTTTGCGATTGAAAAAGAGCAAGAAAACATGATAAAATCAGCTTTTTCTAAGAAACAACCGTCAACCGAATCGTCAACCAAACCGTCAACCAGTTTACAGTTAGAAACAGTAAATGACGCAGTTGTTGATGTGCTTTTGAATCAGTCCGAAATGCTAAAAAATGAGTTGAAAATAAAAAACAAACAGATTGAAGAATTAAATAAAAGACTCGAAGAAAACCAGAAACTATTAGACCAGCAACAGAAACTACATGCCATGGCAGAACAAAAGATACAATTATTAGAACACAGAGAACCAACAACAACTGAAACAGAAAATACATCGGAACAAATAAATATACTAAAAGAACAACTGGATCGAGAAAAAAAAGAGCAGTTAAATGAGATAGAAATGTTAAAAAATGAATTAGAAAAAGAAAAAAATAAAGGTTTCTTTGCACGTTTATTTGGAAAATAAAAAAAGGAGTCAAAACAGGCTCCTTTTTTATCTGTAATGTTCATAATTATTTTCTTGATCCAGTTCAGACTGTTCAATTAATTCATCTACATCAGGAAGGTTTGCAAATTCCTGATCAATGTTTGGATGCGATTTATTAAGGTCTGTATTGTCATCGAATAACTGGGTATAGATATCTGGATTTTTTGATTTGTTTTGATATTCATCTAAAACCCCTGTGAATAGATTATCTAGTCCGTTTCTGATTAGTTCAACTATTTTGAATTTTTGAATAACACTTGGAATAATATGGTTCATTAAATGCAGATACATGCACTGATAGAGCTTGCCGATGATTTTGAAATTTTCGCTACGCTGTTTTTCTTTTTCTAGCTCCAATTTCAAGTTATTGTTTTCGACTTGAAGATTATTCAATGTATTTATTTGGTTTTTCAATTGTTGATTTTGAATAGATACTTCGTCAAATTTATCGATTTTAGATTTATTTTTTTCTAATTCAGCTCTCAGGCGCTCATTTTCACGCATATACGGCTTTTTTCGAGCAGTGTCTAATTTAAGTTCTACATTTTCTAATTTGACTCTTAAATTGCTTTTCTGAGCTTCTAGCGAGGTAATCTGTGTCTGTTGGTATTCTATCACTTGCTTAATTTGTTCAAATTCGGCTTTTGTAAACTTAACTGACTCTGATTTTGTGACTGGATTGATTTTGATTTCTGGAACAGGAATATCTGGTAATTCCATTTCTTCAAGTTTATTGTTAGCCAGTCGTTCAACTTCTTTCTGAACACGTTTGAATTTTTCAACATCCGCAATGTGTCTGTTGGAATTGTTCATATATTCTCTGTCGTATCCTTTTTCACGAACCAAATTTTCAAGACAGGCCATTTGACTGTCTTTCCAATCATTCCAGGTCTTGTAGCCCATTTGATTTAATG
>ENA-OOZG01001797-OOZG01001797.1-human-gut-metagenome-genome-assembly--contig:-NODE-1797-length-14404-cov-8.576207_pt1 | contig 14404 bp, 18 predicted proteins | sample MGYA00241706_ERZ501384 | MGnify/ENA primary metagenome ERZ501384 (study PRJEB25962, sample SAMEA2042742) | human gut metagenome | biome: human gut; feature: human-associated habitat; material: faeces... | reverse complement strand
TGACAAAAGTAACAAAACCGCCGTATCCGGCGAAGAGTTCTTTTTATCGCCATAACTGGCGAAGATACAAATTTATGTGCCATGTCTGGCACTGGTTTCAGAAGGGGAGGTGAGAAGCATGACCATGAAAAGAACAATTAGCGGTATGATCGGAGCTGGTTCTCTGGCTCATAACAGAAGGGATTTCATAGCAGAAAATGTAGATCCGGACAGAGTACACTTGAATATTTGTTACCAGAATGAAAATCTGAAAGATGTTTATAAAGAGTTGTTTGATGATTCTGTGGAGCGATACAATGTGGGGAAAAGAAAAGACCGTCAGATTACAAATTATTATGAAAAAATCCGGCAGGGAAAACAGGAAAAACTATTCCATGAGGTCATTTTCCAGATTGGAAATTGTGAAGACATGGCTGTAGGGACAGTAGAAGGAGAACTGGCAGTGAAGGTGTTGAATGAATATATGCAGGATTTTCAGAAAAGGAATCCAACTCTCCGGGTATTTTGCTGTTATCTTCATCAGGATGAAGCTACACCACATCTGCATATTGATTTTGTTCCCTATGTGACTGGTTGGAAAGGAAAAGGGATGGATATCAGAGTTTCACTGAAGCAGGCATTAAAAAGTTTGGGATTTCAAGGTGGAAATAAACATGACACAGAATTAAATCAGTGGATAAACCACGAAAAAGAAGTGCTGGCAGATATTGCAAAGCAGTATGGGATTGAATGGGAACAGAAAGGTACCCATGAGGAACATCTGGATGTTTATAATTTCAAGAAAAAAGAACGAAAGAAGGAAGTTCAGGCTCTGGAGCAGGAAAAAGAGTATCTGACAGCAGAGAATGAGGGACTGACTGCACAGATTGCAGAATCCAAGGCAGATATTCAGCTTTTGAAAGAAGATAAGGAACAGGCGGTCAGGGATAAAGAAGCTGCAGAAAAGCGGGCAGAGAAAGCAGAAATAGAATTAAAAAGCCTAGAAGAACGTCGGGAGCAGTTACAGCCGATCATAGATAATGTCAGTAAGGAAATAAAAGAATATGGGACGGTTAAAACGCTTCTACCGGAAGCAGGAGCATTGGAACGTGCAGGAACCTATCGGGATAAAAAAGTTAAACCATTATTTATTCAAATGAAGAATAAGATTGCTGCAATGGCTGCCCAGGTAAAAGAACTTACGAAAGAAGTGGAGAAATGGAAAAATAAATACCAGAAGACAAAACAGGCATATAACAGTGTTCAGAAAGAGTTGGATGATATGCGTAAAGACAATCAGAAATTATTAGAAGAAAAGAATATGTTGCAAAGTGTTTCTGATAGATATGATCGTGTTGTGCGTGTCATGGGAATAGACACTGTGGAGGCTGCGGTACTGCAGGATATTCATAATCAGAAAGCACTGGAAGAAAAACGACGGATGGAACAAATGCCAAAAGGAAGCATTTACGAAAGATTAGCATGGGGTGCGAAAAAGAGCGAGATGGAGAATCAGCAGCGTAAGAAAAATAAAACAAAGAACAGAGGAATGGAGAGATGAGACGATGAAAAAGCATATTTATGAAGAAAGTAATAGATTGAGCTACACAATGCATGGAGATTATTATCTGCCGGATCTGGTAGTGAATGAGGAAGAACCGACATATGGTAAATACGGAATGTTGCGAAAACAGTTTCTGAAAGTGCATAGACCGGCACGATATCAGTATTTATTGATGACGGGAGAACTGACAGGACATTTGAACCAGGTCGATCAGGAGGCCAGAGAGCAGGTGGAAACCTTGGTAAAGCAGATGGTGGAGAAACAGGGTGTGACAGAACAACTGAAAATGCAGGATCAGATGAAATGGGTTGGATTGATGAATAATATCAAAGCCTGTGCAGAAGAAATTGTACTGAAAGAGATAATATATGTTTAAAACCATTATGGCTGTATCAAAAAAGATGCAGCCATAAATTTTATACTATTCGTCAGAGGAATCGAAAGAAGAATCTGAAAAGGTGTTGTCCCATATAGCTTCTTCAATAGCTTGAATACATTCGTCGGTATGTTTTTTGATATCTTGACCCCAGAAATGTATAACTGTATAACCCAGAAACAAGAGCTTTTTATCAGTTTCAAAATCACGGGAACGATTACGTTCAATTTTTTTAATCCAGTAATCTGGATTTTTACCTTTTTCAAGACGGAGTTTTAAGATTTCCCAGTCCTTTCCATGAAAAAATTCACTGTCGCAAAAAATAGCAATTTTGTATTTGGTCAGAACAATATCAGGAGAGCCGGGCAAGGCTTTATAATTTTTTCGATATCGGTATCCTTTGTGCCATAGAGCTTTTCTGAGTTGAAGTTCTATGGATGTGTCTTTGCTATGAATGCTACGCATATTTTTAGAGACAGTTTCAGAATCACGAGACATAAACGGGTCACCACCTTTGGGAATATTAATTATTCTAACAAGTTAAAGGAAAAGATACAAGTACCATTGGCTGTTGGACATGAATTATTTGATTGACGGTATAAAGGCTATGATTTATACTTGTAAAGTAAGAGTTGATTAAATGACGAGGTACCCGAAATGACGATTTCTGAACAAATCAAGGTACTGTGTGTGCGGTCAGATATTAGCGTAGCTGAGCTTGCACGGCGAATAGGGACAACACCACAGAATTTTAATGGAAAAATGAAAAGGGAGAGTTTTACCATAGCTGAATTAGAAGATATAGCAGGTGCGGTAAACAGTTCTTTTGAAAGAAAATTCGTATTAAAAAACGGAGAGAAAGTTTAATGCATAAAAATATAAAACAAAATAATTATAGTAGATATGCTGCCAATAGAGATGTTATTTCTTTATTTTCCGGAGCAATGGGATTAGACATTGGATTGGGAAAAGCAGGTTTAAATGTAGCAATTGGACAGGATTTTGATGCAGCCTGTGTAAAAACTATGCAGGTCAATGGCCATAGAGTATTGGGCGGAGATATTAGGGAAATACAGCCCCAGAAATTATTAGATATGACAGGCTTATCTGTAGGAGAGCCATTTTTGATTTGCGGAGGACCGCCGTGCCAGCCTTTTTCTACAGCAGGAAAAAGATTGGGTATAAATGATCCGAGAGGCAGTTTGTTTATGGATTTCATTCGTATGATTGATTATATACGGCCTCGCTTTTTCGTGATGGAAAATGTAAAAGGAATTATGTCGTCGCCATTGAAACATGTGCCTTTGTCTGAAAGAGATGAAAGCGATCCTGATCAGAAATTAGGAACAGTGCTTGATGTGATTTTAGCAGAATTTGATAAACTGGGATATAAAACTGTATATGGCGTACTTGATGCTGTAAATTATGGCGTTCCACAATTCAGAGAGAGGTTTGTGTTAATTGGTAGTCGGGATAATGAAGATATTTTCTTACCAATTCCTACACATTTTCAGATGCATCAAAGCAAGGAGTATCAGTGGCAGACAGTTAGAAGTGTGATTGAAGATTTGGAATCTGACCATGGAGAATGTGCAACGTTAAGTGAAGAAAGATTAAAATTCTTGAAAATGGTTCCGGAAGGTGGGAATTGGAGAGATTTACCAGAGAATATTATTCCTATTGCTATGGGAGGTGCATATAAATCCGGAGGTGGAAAAGTTGGATTTTATAGAAGGTTATCATATGATCAGCCTTCACCAACTGTAGTTACTTCTCCAGTACAGAAAGCAACAATGATGTGTCATCCTACACAAGATAGACCATTAAGCGTAAAAGAATATGCAAGAATTCAGCAATTTCCGGATGATTGGGTATTTACTGGAACGACAGCAGCAAAATATCGGCAGATAGGGAATGCTGTTCCGGTAGGATTAGCAGAAGCTATTGGAAAGGCTGTGCTTTCTGTGGCTAATAAGACGGCTTTAGTTCAGACAAAACGCTTTAGAGGCACAAATGTACATAATAAGATTAGAAATGCAATAGAATTGGGAGGAAATTTATATGCCGTTAAATAATTCATATGATGAACAGGCTGTAATTCAGGCGATTGCTTCTGCCTTGGAAACATTTTATGGAACGTTAATTGAAAAGATAGATGGATTAAACATACAGAAGGTAATGAAACGTAAAAACCCGTATTTATACCGCGCAAAGGCTATGCAGAGTGCAACTGAAATCGTAGATTCGGTGCTTACAGCATTTGTAAGTTCTAGTGAAGAAACGATTTTTGGAAATTGCTTTTTTGAATCGATTGCTATTGCTGCAAGTGGTGGAAATAAAGCCTTGGCAGAAGGTATTGATATTATGATTCAGAACAATGAAACAAATACAATCGCTGCAATAGCTGTTAAAAGTGGGCCGTCCGTATTTAATGCAGACAGTAAAAAACGACAGGAACAGAATTTTACAGCTGCTTCTAAGTTGGCACAGCAAGCAAAGGCAAGATATGAAGCGTATATCGGTTATTGTTATGGGAAAAAGAAAGAATCTGGTAGAGGAAAGCCCAAAATGTATCAAGAATTGGCTGGAAAGCGATTCTGGGCAGAATTAACAGGAGACGAGGACTTTTACATAAAGATTATCGGATATATGGGGACTATGCCGGAGAAATATGTGGCTGATTATAAAGAAAGTTATAACAGAGCAGCTAATAGACTTGTTAGGGAGTTTTCTAATAGTTTCTGCAGAGAAGATGGAAGTATTGACTGGGAAAAATTAGTGGAATTTAATTCAGGGGATTAATAATGAATTTATTTGAAATAATAAAAAATGCTCCGGAAACTAGCCAGCTTATTACGGATTCTATAGTGATTACTCATTCTAAGTTACAACAATATAATAAGATATTGTGTTCTGTTAGTGGCGGAAGTGATAGCGATATACTTATAGATTTATGTCAAAAATTTGATGATGCAAATAAAATAACATATGCATTTTTTGATACTGGATTAGAATTTCGAGCTACTAAAGAACATATAGAGTATTTGGAAAATAGATACAATATTCATATTGAATGTGTTAAAGCGATAAAACCAATACCAAGTTGTTGTAAAAAATACGGTCAACCATTCATTTCAAAACAAGTAAGTGAATGGATAGAAAGATTGCAAAGGCACAATTTTAAATGGGAGGATAAACCATTTGAAGAATTGTATAAACAATATCCTAATTGTAGAGCAGCACTAAGATGGTGGTGCAATGACTTCCAAAAGGCAAAAAACGGTAAAGAAAGTAGTTTTAATATTGCATACAACCAGTTCCTAAAGGAATTTATGATACAGAATCCACCGTATTTTAAAATATCAAACAAGTGTTGTCATTATGCAAAAAAAATGACAGCTAGTAGATTTAAAATAAAAGAAAAATTTGATTTAAATATGTATGGTGTACGAAAAGCAGAGGGAGGGGCAAGAAGAACAGCATATAAAACCTGTTTTTCAAATAATGATAGCGGTTGCGATGATTATAGACCGATTTTTTGGTATTTGAGCGACACAAAAAAAATATATGAGCAACATTATAACATTATTCATAGCCGATGTTATGAAGAATATGGTTTGAAAAGAACAGGGTGTGCAGGCTGTCCATTTGGGCAAAATTTTGAAGATGAATTATTGGCGATGAAAAAGTATGAACCAGGACTTTATAAAGCTGTAAATCATATATTTAAGGACACATATGAATATACACGAAAATATAAAGAATTTGTGTTTAATATGAAAAAAGGAGGAGTTTGTAGTGGAAACTAAAATGATTAAAGCAAACCCAACACGAGAGTTTTTTGTAAATATGTTGGTTCGAGATATTTTGTTAAAACAGGCTATTATTGAATTAATAGACAATAGTATTGATGGGGCTAGAACAATAAAAAAAGATAATGACTTTACTGGATTAAAAATTGCAGTAGATTTTGATGGAGATTCTTTTTGCATTCGAGATAATTGTGGAGGAATTCCATTAGATGTTGCACAAGAATATGCATTTCGTTTTGGACGACCAAAAGAAAAAGAGACTGGAAACAATGAAACGACAGGAATTTTTGGTATTGGAATGAAAAGAGCATTGTTTAAACTGGGAGATTATTTTGAAATAAAATCAAAAACTGTAACGACATCCTTTGAGGTAAAATTAGATGTAGAACAATGGGAAAATGAAGAATCAAATAATTGGGATTTTCCTTTTTCTAGTTATCAGGAAAATTTATGTAATTCTTTAGAGAGTACAGGAACAACTATTACGGTATCTCGGCTACGAAAAGAAATTTCTGCTGATTTGAAATCAAGGGATTTTGAAAAGGAACTTATAGAGCACATTCAAAGGAGAGTAGGATTAGACATTGATAATGGAATTATTATAGAGGTTAATGGAAAAAAATTGATTGGAAATCATGTAAAGTTAGTTAATGGGGAAGATATTCAACCAGTAAAAGAATCTTATATACATGGTAATGTAAAAGTGAAAATTGTAGCTGGTATTGCTGAGAAAAAGGAAAAAGAAAAATATGAACCAGAAAATGCAGGATGGTATATATATTGTAATGGACGTCTTGTAGTGGCTGCTGATAAAACTTCTTTAACCACATGGAAAGATATAGAAAATAAAAACAGTGGAGTGGTATTTACTAATACGTATGCCAGTTTTCAGGGAACGGTTTCTTTTTCTTCGAATAAACCAGAAGAACTGCCATGGAATACAACAAAAACAGGAATAGATGAGAGTTCGTTAGTTTATTTACAAGCGAAGGAGAAAATGATTGATATTTTTAAAATAGTGAAAGGGTTTATTGATGAAATTAGGAAAAATACAAAGGAAAATGATGATGGTGTTGCGGAAACTGTAGCTAATATGCCATCCATAGAACTAACTACTAAAAATATAGAAAAAGTTCTTCCAGAAAATAGAAAACTTTCCATTAAAGATGTAAAAGTTAAAACAGTTCCAAATGTAGTGATTCGATATAAGAAACCCAAAGAAGATGTTGAATTGTTAAAACGATCATTGGGAGTAACTTCAAATAATGAAGTTGGAGAATTAACATTTGATTATTATAAAGATGCGGAGTGTTAAGTATATGCCAGGAAGTGATCAAAATATTAATTATCAAATTCGACCTTCAAAGTCAATAGAGCGTAAAATGATGTGTGAATTGGTAAAAGAAATTCAGATAATTCAAGGAACTAGTGAATTAAGGTATATAGGGATGGGAGCTAAATATTTTACAGATTTTCTGCTATTTCATAATGAATTTGGTGTAACTGACATGATTAGTATAGAAGCAGAGCGAGAAAGAGCTATGCGATATGAATTTAATAAACCATTAAAAAGTATTCAGATGATTTACGGTACAACAAATGAGGTGTTACCTCAAATTGACCAATTTGAAGAAAAAATGAATTTAGTTTGGCTTGATTATGATGGTGCTTTTTCAGAAGGAATGTTATCGGATATTGAGACTCTTTGTCGAAGATTGTATGTAGGTAGTATGTTTTTTATATCTTGCAATTATTCTTTCGCAGGAAAAGCCAGTGAGAAAAGGTCTGCTTTTGAGAAGAGCGTTGGTGATTATTTTGAACCAGATATAGAAAAAAGTAGATATACCAATAATGGCATACCGTTAATTATCCAAGAATTAATAAATAATCTTATCCTTAAGGTTTTGGAGAAAAGAAATCGCTCTGATAGTAGCAGAAATGTCCAGTATATGCAGTTGCTATTTTTGAAATATAAAGATGGAGCACCTATGTTAACGATAGGTGGGATACTTGTGGATGATGAGTTGAAAAATAGAATCATAAATTCAAATATTTTACAAAAACTTATATATTGTTCGAGGGATAATGAATGTTTCAATATTGAAGTTCCTAAATTAACATATAAAGAAATTCAGCTAGTATTAAGAGAAATACCAATAACAGATAAAGAATATGAAGATAATAAAGAAAGGTTTCATGGTATAGGATTAGATGAAATAAGAAAATTCGAAAAAATATACAGATATTATCCCTATTATACAGAAGGATGTTTAAATACATAAAAAGATTGATAACAAAATGATAACACCGTTCAGTACAGCCTATGGATTTAGGACAGTTGAACACATATAAAACCAAATAGAACCATAATACCAATACTAAAAAGTATAGTGATGAGATTTTATTTGCGAGTTTGAGTAGCGGACTAAATTGCGAAAAAGCCCATAAATAAAGGTTTTGCGGGCTGTCTGGATGTTCCGGTGGAGTGCAAATGGAGTTAAAAAATCTTTTTTTTCTTTGTTTTCTTTCCGGAGTTATCTGAGATTTTCGCAAAAGTAACTATGCTCAGAAAATATAATTAGTGTGAATATGAAGAACAGTTTGTTTTGATGGAAATATTTTCCGTCAGGGCAGACTGTTTTTTTATACCCTTTTTCAATGATATTAACTCCATGGTTCAGCGATAACACATATGGAAACTGTAAAATTAAAATAATTTGCTAAATTTCGGAAAATGATGTCCGATTTTACATCTGCCAGTACAGAGTATATGAAGAGATAAATATTCAAAATACAGGAGGTACTGATTATGCAGAACAAATTATTTTTAAAGGCAGCCGATATATGTGAACTTCTGGAAGTAAAACAGACATCGGCTTATGAAATCATCGGAAATCTGAACAAGGAACTGGAAGAACAGGGCTACCTGACGCTTAGAGGAAAAGTTCCGACAAAGTATTTTGTGAAGCGTTTCTACGGAGTAGAAGATACTTGTGAGATTCCACAGGAAGAGGGAAAGGAATGGTTTCATGCGTAAGAGAAAAATGTATTTATCAGTGGAAGACATTGCAGAACTCTTTGGATTATCAGTTTCGTTTGCTTACCGGGTAGTGGAAAGAATGAATGCCGATCTGGCAAGCAAGAACTATTATGTGATTCTCGGTCGGGTGCCAACCCGCTATGTAGAGGACAAGATCTATGGTCTGGAACATGTTGAGCAGTATTTGAAGGAGGATAAAGCGGTATGAGTATGATGCAGGAAAAAATGTATATGGATGTGGATGATGTGTGTGCAATTCTTGGAGTTTCAAAAACTTATGCATATAGTCTGATGCGAGAATACAACAAAGAATTGAAGGCAAAAGGCTATATTGTAGTAGCTGGAAAAATCTCTACGAAATTCCTGGCAGAAAAGATTTATGGCATGAAAGTCGAGGATTAGCAATGGGGGTTTACAAAGAAGGAAAAAACTGGAAAGTACAGGTCTATTACAAAGACTGGCAGGGAAATCGGAAAAGAAAACAGAAAAGAGGATTCAGGACCAAGGGTGAAGCTAAGGAATGGGAAAGAGATTTCCTGCAACAGCAGAGCCAGGGTGTGGATATTGAATTTGGAAATTTTCTGGAGATTTATTACAAAGATATGGATGTCCGTCTCAGAGAAAACACTATGTACACGAAGCGATATATTATTGACCTGAAAATCAAGCCTTATTTTGAAAAGAAGATTCTCAGTGAAATTACGGTGGCAGACGTCCGTGCATGGCAGAATGAGTTGCTGACGTATAAGGATAAGAATGGAAAAGGATATTCTCCTACTTATCTGAAAACAGTGAACTGCCAGCTGACTGCAATCTTCAATTATGCAATGCGGTATTATAACCTGCAGGATAATCCCTGCAGGAAGGCAGGAGCGATTGGCAAGAGTAAAGGAGAACCGAAGGACTTCTGGATGCAGGAAGAGTTCAATGCTTTTCTGGAAACAGTAAGTGATAAGCCGGAGACAAGAATGGCGTTTCTTTTGTTGTACTGGACCGGAATGCGTATCGGTGAATTGCTTGCACTTACTTATAATGACATCAATCTTGAAGAGAAAACCATATCAATCAATAAATCTTATCAGAGACTGAAAGGAAAGGATATGATCACGCAGCCGAAAACTCCAAAGAGTATCCGTGTGATTACGATGCCGGATTTTCTTGCAGAGGAATTTAGGGAGTATTGCAGTCATTTGTATGGAATTATGAAAAAGGAAAGACTTTTTCGGTTTACCAAATCGCATATGGAACATTGTATGGCTACCGGAATCGAGCGGTCTGGTGTAAAGCGGATACGACTTCATGATCTCCGCCATTCCCATGCCAGTATGCTGGTTGATATGGGGGTGGCTCCATTGGAGATTGCAGAACGCCTTGGACATGAAAAGGTGGAAACCACGTTGAACACTTATTCACATCTGTATCCGTCTACACAGAGTAAATTAGCAGGTTTGCTAGATAAGAAACATGAGGAAGAGGAGGAATAAGCGATGGCTGGTGACAGACATGGAAAACACAACACAACGACCATTTCTTTTCGGGTGAATTCTTATGAAAAAGCAACAATTGAAGAACGAGTGAAAGTGAGCGGAATGAAAAAACAGGATTATATCGTCCGATCATGCATTTACAATCATGTATGTGTTGTTGGAAAGAAAGAAACAATTGAGATTATCCGGTCAGAAATGAAGGAAATGAGTTTGGTTTTGGAGGATGTGGCAAAAGATTTGAAGTCTGAAAAACCAGTTATTTCAGAACCGGTTCTTGATAGTATGACAGAACGGTATCTTGCATTTTTGGAAGCAGCATTATGGATGCTGAAAGGTTCAAGTTATTTATGGGAGGATAAAAAGGATGGAAGAGAAAGTAATGAAGGATTGTAAAGTGCTGGCATTGTGTTCACAAAAAGGCGGGGTTGGCAAGACAACAAGTTGCGTGAATCTGGCAGTCGGACTTGCAAAAGCAGGGAAGAAAGTGCTTGTGATTGACAATGATCCGCAGGGAAGTATGACAGCAAGTCTTGGGTATCATAACCCAGATGAATTACCAATCACACTGGCTACTATTCTGACAAAGATTGTAGAAGATGAACTATTTGAAAATACACTGGGAATTTTACATCACCAGGAAGGAATTGATTTGATTCCGGCAAACATCGAACTCTCTGGAATGGAAGTTTCACTTGTAAATATTATGAGCAGGGAACTTGTCTTAAAACAATATATAGAAAGAATGAGAGAAGAATACGACTATATATTGATTGACTGTATGCCATCACTTGGAATGCTGACGATCAATGCACTTGCCAGTGTCGATGCAGTTATTATACCTGTCCAGGCGGCTTATCTTCCTGTAAAGGGTCTAGAACAGCTGATACGGACGATAGGAAAGGTGCGAAGACAGCTTAACAAACAACTGAAAATTGGAGGTATATTGATCACAATGGTGGATAACCGAACGAACTATGCAAGAGATATATCTGATCTGATTTTTGATACATATGGAAACCAGATTAAGATTTTTCCACAGAGTATTCCATTTTCAGTACGAGCAGCTGAAATCAGTGCGGAAGGAATCAGCATATTTGAGCATGATCCAAAAGGAAAAGTAGCGGCTGCATATTGGCAGATGACACAGGAGGTGCTTTTGGATGAAAGGTAGAAGTGCATCGAAGATAAAACTGACATCTTATGATGAATTACTTGGAGGAGGAGAAGAAACGAACGATATCCAGCAGGTTTCACTTGAGCATTTACATTCTTTCGAGAACCATCCATTTCAAGTAAATGATGATGAGGCAATGGCGGAACTGGTGGAAAGTGTGAAAGAAGAGGGAATTCTTACAGCATTACTGGTACGACCGCTGGGTGATGGTGAATATGAAATCATCGCCGGTCACAGAAGGAGACATGCGGCACAACTTGCTGGTCTTAAAGAGGTTCCGGTTATTATCAGAAATATGGATCAAGATACAGCTGTCCGTGCGATGGTAGACAGCAATCTGCAGAGACCTAATATACTCCCAAGTGAAAAGGCATTTGCTTACCGTATGAAGATGGAAGCAATGAATCATCAGGGAACATCAGGCGGTATCAGTGCGAAAGACATTGGAAAGAACGCAAATGACAGTGCAAGGCAGGTGTATCGCTATATCCGGCTTACTTATCTGATGAATGACCTATTAAACGCAGTAGATCGTGATGTGATCGGATTGCAGGTAGGTGTAGAGCTTTCCTACCTTACGGTTCCAGAACAGGAGATGGTGGAGGAAGTGCATGAGAGTACCGGAAAATATCCAAGTCTGGAACAGGCAAAAAAAATAAGGCAACATCGAGAAGAAAAAACGCTGACAAAAGAGATTGTGCGGCTCCTGGTTATAGGAGAGCGTAAAAAGAAAACAACGGTAACATTAAAACAGGATGAAATTAAGAAGTATTTTCCTCCAGAGTATGATGAACAGAAGATACGGACTGTTATATGTCAGCTTTTGGAGGAATGGAGCAATCAGAATCATTGATAAGTACGAAGGGAGGGATGTGTCATGAGTATAAGAGCAACATTCCATTATTTTCAAGGAATGGAATGCGATATGTACAGTTTTTATCGTATTCCCAAACTGCTGTTTACAAGTGAATATTTTAAAAATCTCTCCTGCGAAGCAAAGGTGCTGTACGGACTGATGTTAGACCGGATGTCACTGTCCATCAAGAACCGGTGGTTTGATGAAGAGGACAGGGCATATATTTTCTTTTCGGTGGAAGAGATTATGGAAATGCTTAACTGTGGCAGGAATAAGGCTGTGAATTGTCTAAAAGAGCTGGATCAGGAAAAAGGGATTGGATTGATTGAGAAGAGGCGAATCGGACTTGGAAAAACAAATGTTATTTACGTGAAAAATTTCAGCCTGACAGAATATCCAGATGAGCCAGCAATCTTTGATTCGGAAGAAACACCGGAAAATGTAGCAGAGAGAAAAGAAAATACAGAGACAGAAATAGAAGAATATGCGAAAAAAGAGCCGGAAAAGCCCGTAAATACACAGAAGTTTGAAAAACAAACTTCAGGAAGTTTGAAAAATAAACTTCAAGAAGTTTCAAAAACAAACTTCAAGGAGTTTGAAAAACAAACTTCAAGAAGTTTAGAAAACAAACTTCAAGAAGTTTCAAAAACAAACTGTAATAATACTGAATATAATTATACTGAATTTAGTGAGAATGAATCTTATCAATATCTATCTGAACAAGAGAAAGGGAGAGATAGGATACAGGAGAGAAATGAGTATCGACAGTTAATTCATGATAATATCGAATATGAGATCCTTTGTCAGAGCTATGGAACTGGACGAGTAGAAGAGCTGGTAGAGCTGATGCTGGATGCAATATGTTCGACAAAGACATATCAACAGATCAATGGGGAAGCTGTGCCTACACAAGTGGTCAAGAGCCGTTTGCTCAAAGTCGGGTATGAACACATCCAGTATGTGTTTTTCAGTCTTGACAGGAGTACAAGCAAAGTGAAGAATATCCGGCAGTATATGCTGACGGTATTGTATAACGCTCCTGCAACAATCAATCAGTTTTATGATGCTGAAGTTCGACATGACATGTACTGGGGGAAGGATATTCCAGACAGGTAAGAACTTTGTGCCCACTGGGCACGAAGTTTAAAAAGAGATAGTCATATCTGGCAGATATGCTAAAATAACCTTGTGTCCACTGGGCACAAAGTAGGAGGAAGAATTATGTTGAGATTTATGATAAAACTGCCATTTCGAATTATTGCAGCTCCTGTTTGGCTGGTACTTGCAGCGGTGAATATTGTGCTGGTGTTCCTGGTTGGGTTATCTGCTGGATTCTGCTATCTGATAGCCGGAATCTCTGTTGTGACAGAAGTTTTGAGTATTGGGTTTGGAATCAGTACGGACTGGACAATGAAATCAGCGATTATTACGACAGTAGTGTTTGTTCTACTCCCACATATCGGTATGGGGATAGTTGCAGTAATTGAAGTTGTGAAATGTGGATTACAGGAATTTATTTTTGGATGATTGTGGAAAATATAGTGGCGCTATATGGAAAGGCAGAAATAAACAATGGAAGAATTATATAAAGTGATGGATGATTTGCTTGAGGTGGAATTTCAGATGAAAGCAGGGATGGATATTCTGAAAGAACTGGAAGAGTTTTATATGCTGGAAAAAGAAACCGAAAAATCGGATGCTAGAAAAGTAGCTGTGCTGATGAAAGGATATCTGCAGTCGATGAAGTCAAATATTCGAGAAATCATTCGTTATATTGATGACACGACACTTGAAAAATCAAATGATAAAAAGAAAGATAAACAGGAATCTGCGAGCACCATATCCGAGGAAGTGCAGGAATTTGTGAATCTGACAATTACAGAGCATATGGGGAAAGCATATTCAGAATGGAAGTTAAAGCAGGATAAAGAGCCAGTAAGTGAGATTGATAAGAAATACCAGAAATTACTGGAAACGTTATCCCAAGAACAGGAAGAAGTGATTACGGAATACTGTAATGCAATTTTTAGCAGTGGAGCAGAAACAGAAGAATTTTTCTATCGACTGGGATTAAAAGATGGACTGAATCTGAAAAATACGGTAAAATCTGTATTAG
>ENA-OOZG01001795-OOZG01001795.1-human-gut-metagenome-genome-assembly--contig:-NODE-1795-length-14413-cov-11.715699_pt1 | contig 14413 bp, 7 predicted proteins | sample MGYA00241706_ERZ501384 | MGnify/ENA primary metagenome ERZ501384 (study PRJEB25962, sample SAMEA2042742) | human gut metagenome | biome: human gut; feature: human-associated habitat; material: faeces... | reverse complement strand
GGTGGTGGATTTCAGATGAAGACAATAAGCAGGATTGCATATAGCAATGACAAAAGGAACAGGACAAGAAGTATACTGATCATGATGGCAATCTGTCTGACCACGATGCTGCTTGTTATCATCAGTACTGTGGGAAATGGGGTAATTCATTTACAGAAAAGTCAGGCGGCAGGATCATATGGAAGCAATTATGGTCTGTTTGTTTCCGCAGACGGATCGCAGTTAAAAGAAGTAAACCGCCGTGCGGAAATAGATGCTACAGGCACTATGTGCACCGAAGGTATCATAAAAGGCAATGAAAAAGGCGGGTTTGTCTGCATGGATGAGACTGCAAGAAAAATGCTTCCTTATAATAAAGAATATGAGTTGAAGGAAGGAAAGTATCCGGAAAAAATGCAGGAAATTGCCGCAGGAAGAGCATTTTTTCGTGCAATGGGGTATGGTGATGTAAAGATCGGAGATACGGTTACACTGGATTACCGCGCAGGGATGCAGTCAGAATATAAGCCGGAAGAATTTGTTGTCAGCGGAATCCTATATGATCGGGATGAGTATACCATCGAGGCATCTTATGTTGCTTTCGGGTCACAGGAGTTTTATGATGAGCACGTCGCAGAGAATGACAGACAGTATAATATTTATTTTACTTTAAATGATTCTGCAAATGTATCTATGAATAATATTGATTCGGTTATAAAGCAGATTGCAGCAGCTTGTGGGATCGAAGAAAAAAACGTTATAGTCAATGATCTCTATTTGCAATGGGTCTTGCAGCCGAGTTATGAAACGATTGCGGTATGCGGGGTTTTGATTCTTGCAATTGTACTTTTCTCTGTTGTGGTCATTTATAATATTTTTCAGGTCGGTATTGCCAACAAGATACAGGAGTATGGAAAAATCAAGGCTCTGGGAGCGACAAAAAAGCAGATGAAACAACTGATCTTCAGAGAGGGCATTTTTTTGACATTTTTTTCAATACCAGTTGGATTGCTTTTTGGCTTTCTGATTGCAAAATGCGGTTTTAACTGGCTGGTAGAACAGGGGAACCTTGTATCAACCGGAACTGGCTCTATGGGAGTTCAAAATCAGCAGGTGCCTCTGTTTTCCCTGCCTGTTATGCTTCTCTGTATTTTCGTATCATTTCTTACCGTTGCTTTGGCACTGCGTAAACCAATGAAAATTGTTTCACGGATTTCACCTATCGAAGCAACACGGTATTTAGAAAATGCAGAAACACAAAAAAAAGGAAAACGAAATGGCAGAAAAAATGTCACCGTGTTTTCTATGGCAATGGCAAATGTAACGGGTAATCCCAAAAGAACTATTGGTACTATCCTCACAATGGGTTTTTCTTGCGTATTGTTTGTGATTATCTCTAATTATGTGGGAAATATTGACACGGAGCATGAAGCACGTCTTTCCGTTAATCATGGACAATTTGAACTGCAGCTTGACTATTCTGCTGAGTATGATGAAAGATATCCGGAGAATAATCTGGATACGATTCTGACGGATGATCCATTGAATGATTCGCTGATTGAAGAAATCAAAAGCATTCCGGGAGTAACAGATGTCATGACGAGAGAGATTGTCTCTGTAAATCTGAACGGAACAAGATTTCCGGCTGATATTGTGAGTAAAAAGGATTTTGATTTTATGCGCCAAGAAGGGGATATTGGCTCTATGGACTATGATCAGGCGGTAAAGAATGGTGATATTTTCTTTGGCTGGTCAACGTGGATGGAACAAGATGGATATGCTCCGGGTGAATCCATTGCATTTGACTTTGAGAATGGAAGTGGAACCTATACCTATCAGGGAAAGATTGCAGGATCTTTTGTAAGTGCGGACACTTATCTTGTCATTCCGGAAGGTGTATATCGTTCCATGAATCCGAGAGGAACAGCCTATGGCTATCTGTGGGTGGACTGTGATAAAAAAGATGTGGCATCTGTAGAACAAAGTCTGAATACTTTGATTTCTAATACTTCGCATATAAAAATGGATACTTATCATGCGCAGTTACAATCTGCCGAATTTGCAAGCAGCATGATGAAGCTTGGCTGTTATCTGTTTATGGCGGTTGTAGGACTCATCGGTTTTATGAATATGGCAAACACCATGATCATGAATATTACGACAAAAAAGCAGGAATATGGTGTATTACAGGCTGTGGGTATGACAAATAAACAATTAAATTTATGCCTGCAGTTACAGGGACTGATGTTTACGGTTGGTACCATATGCGTAGCTTTGATCATTGGTCTGCCGCTCGGCTATGCACTTTTTTCCTATGCAAAACATAATGGAATATTTGGAATGAATATCTATCATGTTCCAATCGTACCAATTTTTATTATGATTTTTTTGGTCGGTCTGTTGCAGATTGTACTTTCCTGCGTTTTAAGCAGTAATCTGAAAAAGGAAACGCTGGTTGAAAGAATAAGGTATCAGGGATAGCAAGTATTGCTGGGATATCCTCAGTATCATAACAGGAATTAAAAGCACTTGGCTTCAAAAAGTTTTGTACTTTTGACAAAATGCAACCGATTTTTCATCAATTATAATAAATTTGATTAAGCAGCCTGTGTGTAATGAAGCATACAGGCTGCTTGCATTTTATAACTCTAATGAATCTTCTGTATCTACCCACATCTGTAAATTGCCCTCAAGATATAATCTCGCATATTCAAGTGGTTCATCGACTGCAAGTGAAGTCAATGCACAGTCTGATCCGGGTGTGGTTTTTAAATCCTTTTCGGCTTCCCAGCAGTCAATGCGAAGCATATAGCCAACATTTGTATAAATGTCAATGCTGTTTCGTTGTGGATTGTATTCTGCAAATATTGTTCTCATCGTATCCCATCTCCTTATCATTTAATCAATCATTAGTATATGGTCAGAGAATGAAGAAAAACCGGAATTCACGAACAGGATTCCGGTTTTTTAGCTGCCATAGGATGCAAGATAAGCTGTCACTGGCAGGTTCTTTGTGTGAATCCTCTATTTCGGACAAGAGATAATTTGACAGGAAATTTCAAAGAAGAGTATAATACATATTAAGACATTTTGAATCGGCATGTGTCCGGAAGAAGCTGTCACTGGCAGGTTCTCTGTATTATAAGCAGGTTCGAAATAGACGCTATGGGGGAAAATAATTTGGAAAAAAAACTGACAATAAATGATATAGCCCAGATGTCCGGTGTAGCAAAAAGTACTGTATCAAGATATCTGAACGGGGGAAGCGTCAAAGATGCAACGGCCCAGAAGATAAAAAAAATCATCGAAGAAAATAATTATGAGCCGAATCTGTTTGCAAGGCTGAATGCAAAAGAGAGCCGGATCATAGGACTTACGGTACCTGGATTTAACTCGGTAACAACACCGAGACTTGTAGAAGTAATCGTTGCCTATCTTAAGAAAAATGATTATACACCTCTTATCATGCATACGGAAAATGATATCGAAGAAGAAATACGCTGTATCGAACGGCTGAAGAATATGAATGTAGATGGAATTATGGTTCTTGCGACGGGAAGCACAAAAGAATACGAAGAAGCAGTAAAGAAGTTAAAAATTCCAATCCTGTTTCTTGGACAACGCTTCCCGGGAGAGAATTCTGTCATTAATGATGATTACAATGCAGGATATGCGGTGGGTAATTATATCGGACAACGTAAGTTCAAGGAGATTTATATGCTCTGGGTACCTGAAGATGACCCGGCAGTAGGAGGAGAACGACGCCATGGAGTGATCGATGGACTTATGTCCTGTGAGAAAAAGCCAAAAGAAGTCATAGAGACAACGTTCTTTTATGAAAATGCAATTGAAAATGTACAGAAATTTGTAGATCATATGAAGACACCGGCGGCAGTCGTATGCGCAACAGACCGTATCGCATTTGGCGTGTACAAAGTAATGTCAGAGAAAGGTATACGGATACCGGAAGAAGTATCCGTGGTAGGATTTGGCGATTACGAAGCAGGAGAACTGTTACAGCCGCCACTTACGACGGTAAAATTTGACTGGAAGAACTGGGGGGAGATCAGTGCTGAGTCGATGATCCAGATGATTTTAGGAAAGCCGGTAAGCCCGCTTCAGGTCAACCCGTATGAAATTATAGAAAGAAAAAGTGTAAAAGAGAACTGAGAATCAGGCGGATCTGTCAATTTGACAGACCTGCTTTTGTGCAATATAGACAAATTTAGATATCAATTTTTGGAACCGTTTCCAAAAATGAAATTGCAGTGACGTTTTGTGTTGACATACAAAAGCTGATGTATATAATAAAAACATGGGAACGGAACCGGTTCCAAAACAAAACAATACAAGGAGAAGAGAAATGGGAAAGAACAATGAGTATCTGGAAATATCAAAACAGATCGTAGCCAATATTGGTGGAATGGATAATATCCAGGGAACAGCACACTGTGCAACCAGACTCAGGATCGTATTGAAAGATAATGATCTTGCAGATATTGAAAAACTGGAAGATATCGACAAAGTAAAAGGTGCGTTCATAGCAGGTAATCAGTTACAGCTGATCCTGGGAGCTGGAACAGTGAATGATGTATATGAGGTATTTGCCGAGTATACGAATACACAGAATATGTCACTGGGAGATCTGAAGGAAGAAAGTGCGAAGAGGCAGAATCCACTTCAGGCAGTGATCAAAGCGTTATCTGATGTATTTATCGGAATCATGCCGGCACTTCTTGCAGCAGCCCTTCTGATGGGAATTACAAGCGTCCTTGGCGGACTTGAAGTAGTAAAGACACATGATACCTTATATGCGATCAACCGGCTGGTAAGTCTTGCGTCTACAGGTATCTTTGCAATCCTTCCAATGGCAGTATGCTATTCAGCCGTAAAAAGATTTGGCGGGAATCCGGTTCTTGGTATGGTAATCGGAGCAATCATGTTAGACAGTTCTCTTGCCAATGCTTACCAGGCTGCACAGGGAACCGTTGATATAGAAGTTATCCGTCTGTTCGGACTGAAGATTGAGATGGTAGGATTCCAGGGAGGAATCATCATCGCGCTTATGATGGGATTTGTAGTTGCAAAACTGGATAAATTCTTCAATAAGGTAATTCCGGATGTAATCAAGCTTCTGGTTGCACCAATGCTGACAGTATTTATCTCTACGGTATTACTTTTTACACTTGTAGGTCCGGCAGGACGAATTCTTTCTAATGGAATCACAGACGGACTGATGTGGAGTACAGAACATCTGGGAGCATTCGGGTATGCGTTATTTGCCGGAGTTCAGCAGATCGTAGTTATCACAGGTCTTCATCACATTATCGGTGCGGTAGAAGCACAGCTTATTGCATCGACAGGAACAAACTTTTTAAATCCACTGATGTCTGTAGCTTTATTTGGACAAAGTGGTGCGGTACTTGGTTATCTTTCCCTGAACTGGAAGAACTTAAAAGCCAGAGAGCTTTGTATTCCAAGTTTCTGCTCGACATTATTTGGTATCAGTGAACCGGCAATCTTCGGAGTAAACTTACGTTACAAGTTTCCACTGATCGGTGGATGTATCGGTGGTGCAGTTGCAGGTGCATATGTATACTATTCAAAGCTTACTGCTCTTGGATTCGGTACAACTGCACTTCCTGGAATGGCAATTGCTAATCCGGCACATCACGGGTACATTAACTACATCATTGCACATGCAATCGCGATTACGATTGGATTTGTATGTACAGTCATCTTTGGAAAAATGTGGTCAGCACCGGATAAGAATAAAAATGACAAAAAGAACGATACAAAAGAAAATGATACAACAAAGGCAGTTATTACAGAAGAGCCTGGTGCAGTCTATGCAGCAGCAGAGGGAACAGTAAAAGATATCGAAGCATCGACAGATCCGACATTTGCAAACAAGGTACTTGGAGACGGTGTCGTTATCTTTCCGGAAAACGGAACCGTTATGGCACCATGTAAGGCAACCGTATCACTCGTATATCCAACCGGACATGCAATCGGACTTACAACTGCAGATGGAGCAGAGATCCTGATTCACTGCGGGGTAGATACCGTCAATATGAACGGTGAAGGATTTGAGACACTTGTAAAAGAAGGACAGGAAGTAACAGCAGAAGAAGCACTTATCAGATTTGACATCGACCTGGTGAAGAAGCATGGATACTCTCCGGAGATTCTTGTTATCTTCACAGAGCTTCCGGAAGGAAAGACCATCAAAACAGAAGAAAAACATATTGCAAAAAATGATAAGATGGCTGAAATCGTGTAAGGATAAGGTGGACAGGAACAGATGAACAAAGAGACATATTTAACAGAATATCCGAAGCATGAAAGTATGAGGGAGAATGTAAAAAAAGATAAAAACAGACTTCACTTTCATATGATGCCGCCGACAGGCTGGATGAATGATCCGAATGGTCTGTGTGAATTTCAGGGTGTGAATCATATTTATTTCCAATATACACCATTTCTTGCCGGATGGGGAACGAAGCTTTGGGGACATTACACAACAAAGGATTGGATTCATTATAAAGAAGAAGAGCCGTTCCTTTATCCGGACGAAGAATGGGACAGAGACGGTGTATATAGCGGATCAGCCTATACCTGTGAAGATGGAATTCACTATTTTTACACAGGAAATGTAAAACTCTGGGATAAAGATTATGATTATATCATGAATGGACGGGAACAGAATACGATTCACGTATTCAGTCCGGATGGAAAGAATATTGCATACAAGAAGCTTGTAATGACCAATGATGATTATCCGGTGAATATGTCCAAGCATGTCAGAGATCCAAAAATCTATAAAAAAGACGGCCGTTATTATATGATCCAGGGAGGCCGTGATGCGGAATCTGATGGCTGTGCACTTTTGTTTTGTTCCGACGATCTGGAACACTGGAAATGGTACGATACGGTGCGGACAGCAAAGCCATTTGGTTATATGTGGGAATGCCCGGATCTGTTCGAGATTGACGGCCAGCAGATTATGACATGCTGTCCACAGGGAGTAGATCAGAAGGGATATGATTACCAGAATGTGTACCAGTGTGGATATTTTCCGGTAGAGTTTGACCTGAAGAACAAATCATACAGCTTTGGAAAATTTCAGGAATTTGACAAAGGATTTGACATCTATGCGACACAGACATTTGCAGATGAAGCGGGTAGAAGAATCCTGATTGGCTGGATGGGGATTCCGGATGCAGATTATGATAATGATGCAACGGTTGCATATGACTGGATCCATGCACTTACCATGCCAAGAGAACTGGAATGGAAAGATGGAAAGATCTTACAGCATCCATTAAAGGAGATGAAAGATCTGCGTAAAAATGCATTTACCTGCGAGCTGGAAGCATTTACAAAGTGGGCGCCTGCGGACTGCTGTTTTGAACTGAGACTTGACGTGGAAGAAGCAAAAAATCTGGAGCTTAAGCTTCGTGAAGATGTTACAATAAGCTGGAAGGACGGGCTTTTTACCTTATCGATGGGAGAAAGCGGACGTGGAAGAAAGCAGCGCTTTGCTAAGGTGGAAGAGCTTTCGGATATTACCATCTTTTCGGATACATCAGCCATTGAGATATTCATTAATAACGGGGAAACAGTTCTGACAACAAGAGTATATAGTGAACATCTTGAACAGAAAGTAGAGCTTGTATCCAGAGAGGTAAAGGGAAGCGTTCATGGATATGAACTTGGATCATTCGAGGTTGAATATAAAAAATAGATTCCGGACTGCATAAGATATAACAGGTGAATATACGGAAAAGAAAATAAAAATGTGGACAGGTTCCTGAAAAAAGAGGTGCCAGTCCACATTTTTTATACCATAGTATGCAAGAGATGCTGTCAGTGGCAAGTTTTATGTATTGCCATGCATTTGTAAGAAGTAGCAGGTGGCAAGTTTTTTGTATCTGACTTTGTACTAGCATATTAGCAAAGAGAAAATTGCAAAATGTATAAAACAGAGATATTATTATAAAATAAGAATCTGTTATGGAAGATGTGAAATATCAGATAACAGGATATATGGAGTGAAGGTGGTTATGAAAAGTAAAGACAGTAAGATTTCTAAAATAGCAAGAATGCTGATGATGCTTTTAACAGTGATCCTGATCGCCCTGTTTTTGACGATCATGATTCTGGTCAGTAAGATACAAGGGACGGCGCGAGTGGTGAATTATGCTGACCTGGTCCGGGGAAAGACCCAGCAGATCATCAAGCTGGAGGATGCAAAAGAACCGCAGGATGAGATGATTGAATCGGTAGCTTCATTTATAGAAGGACTTCGGTATGGAAGTGATGAGCTGAATCTGGTCCGTCTGGATGACCATGCATTCCAGAATAAGATGAAAGAACTGGATGAACATTTTCAGAAGTTGCAAAAAGAGATCCGGCAAGTGCGTAAAGAGGGCTATGAGAATACGGAAATCATAGAAAAAAGCGAAGTGTTCTTTGTAATCTGTGATGAAGCGACCGGGCTTGCGGAAAAGTATGCACAGAAGAAAGCAACTGCGCTGGAACGGCTGGAAAAGATTGTGATCGCAGATATTATCGGTCTGGTGTGTCTTCTGGCATATGAATTGATTAAGGCTGTAAAATACGCGGCGCAGAATAAAGCACTTAAGAAAAAAGTCTATCTGGACGAGGCAACCGGACTTCCGAATAAGAACCGCTGTGAGGAGATCTTAGACGGAGAAATGCCGGAATGTACGGATGGGTCAGTAGCATTGTGTGTATTCGATCTGAATAATCTGCGTATTATTAATAACAGGCTCGGACATGATCAAGGGGATGCGTATATCCGCTCTTTTGCGGTGCAGTTAAGAAAAGCGCTGCCGGAAGAATATTTTGCAGGGCGGGATGGCGGAGATGAGTTTATTGCTGTACTTGAGTGTGTGGATCATGAAAAAGTACGGGAAATATTGGGGACAATACGTTCGGAAATTGCCAGATATTCCCAGGAACATCCGGAGATGCCGATCAGTTATGCGGTAGGATATGCACTGGCGGAAGATTTTGAAGGATGTACGATGCGTGAACTCTTCCGGTATGCCGATAAGAATATGTATATAGATAAGAATCAGGCGAAGATAAAAGAGGCAGCGGACCGCCGGGCACTTCATATTCAGATCCTGGATGGAATCAGACAGCAGGGATTTCAATTTTCGGATTGCCTGTATTGTGATGCTTTGCAGGATCAGTATACAGTTTTACGTGCAAGCTCGAATTTCTTCCTTGCAGAAGATGGAAGTTATTCAGGAGCGGTAGAACAGATCGTGCAGAAACTTGCAGATGATTCATCAAGAAAAAGAATGTGGGAACGGCTGCAGATCCCATATATCATTTCCAATCTTTCGGAAAAGAAAGAAGAAAGTGCAAAATATGAACTTTCTTATTGCAGGAAGAATGGAAAAGAGATACAGAGAGGCCGTATGACATTTCTGCGTCTGGATGATACGGCAGCCGGGAAGCTGCATCACTTTATTGTTGGATTTGAAGTGTTTCATGACATGAAGCAGGTCCTGGAAGATGAGAGGCTGCACTTGGAACAGTATTATGAGCAGATGAAGCAGTCCATTCTGGAAAATAGTAATTATATAGAAGCGCTTCTTGAAACAGCGGAAGCTTTGTATACAGTGAACCTGACACAGGATCGTCTGGAACAGATATTTCATCATAGAAAGAAAGAAGAGCGTATATTTGACTTTCAGGGAGAACTTCCATGTTCGTATGATGGATATTGCAGGAAAATACGGCAGCATATTACAGAAGATACATTGGAAACGTATAAGATCATAGATACATCAAAGAGTCTTCTGGATCGTTTTTATGCCGGTGAGAAGCAGGTGACTGTGGAATATCAGGAAAGCAACAAAGACGGAAAAGAAATCTGGATCCAGAAGACAGTGCTGATGTCGCAGGATACAGTCTATGATAACGAGAAAGAACGGGAGCATACAGTGGTTCGCGGAATCATTATGTTCCGGAATACTTCGGAATTCCACGAAAAGGATCAGAAAGAAAAAGAACAATTGCAGATTGCCTATGAAAAGGCAGATATGGAAAGTAAGACAAAGACAGAATTCATGAATCGTATGAGTCATGATCTGCGAACCCCGATCAATGGAATCCTGGGAATGATACATGTGATCCGAAAGAGCTGGAACAATCAGGAGAAGCTGGAAGATTCGGTAGATAAGATCGAGATTTCGACAAGACATCTGATGGACCTGGTGAATGATGTACTTGATATGAGTAAGCTTGAATCGGGACATCTGACAGTGCATGAAGAACCGTTTGATCTGGAAGATCTTATGAAAGAAGTGGCAGTACTGATGCAGGGACAGCTGGAAGAAACTGGAATTACACACCGCAAGCACAGGGAAAATATGCAACATACTATGCTGAAAGGGGATGCGCTTCAGCTACAGAGAATTATGATGAATCTGTTTGGCAACGCAGTCAAATACAATAAAAAAAATGGAACCATAGATACTTATGCGACAGAGATTTCGTGTGACGGTAAGAATGTTTTGTATGAATTCAGGATTGAAGACAGTGGGATCGGTATGAGCAGGGAATATATGGAACATGAATTGTTCCAGCCATTTACGCAGGAAAAGGCAGATGCAAGAACGCAGTATAAAGGAACCGGACTTGGAATGTCGATTGTTAAAGGTCTGATTGATAGAATGAATGGTACGATCAGTGTCCGCAGTACCCCGGGAGAGGGGAGTGAATTCACATTCCGGCTGGCATTTCGTCTGGCAGAAGAGGAAAGGCAGCAGGCGGCTGATAATAAGGAAGACGCGAAAGATGATCTGGCAGGAATGCGTGTATTATTGGTAGAAGATAATGATATCAATATGGAAATTGCAGAATTCTATCTGACAGATGCAGGAATAATCGTAGAGAAAGCATGGAACGGCAAAGAGGCTGTAGAGAAATATGAAGGTACACCAAAGGGGTATTACAGTGCAATACTGATGGATATCATGATGCCTGTGATGAATGGTATAGAAGCCGCAAGGAATATCCGGCGCAAGGAAAAGAATGGGGGAAAAGAAATCCCGATCATTGCAATGACCGCACAGTCGGAAAGAGAAAGTAAAGAAAGCTGCAGTCTGGCGGGAATGAATGCATATATATCCAAACCGGTAGATCCGGAGAATCTGATTCGGATATTGAGAATGTATCAGAAGCGTTAAAGAAAAGTGACAAAAGAGGAAGGTGACAGACATGGTATCATTAAATGATTATCTCTATTCAGGAGATACAGTACTCCGGATTCTTCATAATTACATCAAAGACCTGAGAAAAGATGCCAAAATGACAGGAAATGAAATTGACATGATTCATTGTAATTTCCTTTTACAGATTCAGGAATTACTGGAACATAATGACTTCCTGACAGCCCAGTCGCAGAAGATGAGAGAATTCTACAAATACATGGCACAGGAATATCCGTTTATGGCATTTACTTTCAAGGGAAGAATCAAGTCTCTGATCCGTGCAGAAGAGAAATTCAACGGATATATTGTGGAATTCATCTATGATTATTATGAGGAATATGGGGAGTATCCAAGTGTAGCAGAACTAAAGAAACGATTGCGTTGCTTTAGAGATTTAATTGCTTACAGGATCATTATTTCTGTTCCGAGATGTCATCTGAACAGTGAAGAACAGGAACGGAAATATCTATATCAGATTGCAAATGCCCTTCCTGGTTTTCTGGAGGAACAGGGATTCAGTGCGGAACCGGCTATGGGGATTAAGGAGAGTACATCCCCGCTTTTGAACGAGTCGGTGAAACCATATTACAGAGATTATATCTGCAGCAGCAGCCTGAATAATTATCAGTCTCTTCATATCACCTTCTATGATAACAGCTCCAGGTGTTATATGGAGGTACAGCTCAGGACAAAAATGATGGATGATGTGGCAGAGATCGGTACGGCGAATCATATTGGATATGAGAAAGAGCAGGAGCATGACAGGGCAAGGAGAGACGCAGTCCCGGAGGGTGAATGTCAGTATTTTGATGAGGCCTATGAGAGAGGAATGAAACTGCTGAATCTGGATCTTGCAGAACTGGATGTGAATATGTTCTCTGCGGTTAATAACAGTCTGATCAATGATGGATGTGGACTTTACCGGGGACGTCTGATCCTGCCGTATGAGCACTTGTCCAGATTTCAGAATGATCTGATCGATTAGAGAAAAATCGCAGAAAAAGTGATGAAAATACAGTTTGAATTTGCAATACGAAGCAGAATATAGTATGATATGATTCAGGGCTTTAAAGTGTAGTGCTTTAAAGTCCTGAGATTTTGAAAGGATATTTATATTATGATAGTTAAATTAATAGAACAAGTATATAGCTTTTTGTGGGGAGATTTATTGCAGATACCTCTTCCGGGAAGCGGTAGTGTCGGAATTTCACTGTTGATCATACTTCTGATACCGGCAGGAATATATTTTACCATCCGGACCAGAGTACTTCCGATCAGGTTATTTCCGGATATGGTAACGGCACTGACAGGAAAGAAAGAAGACAAGAACAGTCTGTCTACTTTTCAGACATTGATCGTATCGACAGCAACCCGTGTCGGAATGGGAAATCTGGTCGGTGTTGTTGCGGCAGTATCCGCAGGTGGTGCGGGAGCTATATTCTGGATGTGGGTGACAGCGCTGATCGGTTCTTCGACAGCATTTATAGAAGCAACACTTGCTCAGATTCATAAAGAAAAAGATCCTTTATACGGAGGTTTCCGCGGCGGACCGGCATATTATATCCATGATTATGTGGAAGGCAGGACTGGAAAGAAGAGAAAGTACGTACTGCCTGCAGTATTATTTGCCATCTCAGGTTTGATCTGCTGGTGCGGGATCAGTCAGGTAATCAGTAATTCTGTGGCTGCATCTTTTAAAAATGCATTTTCTATTCCGCCACTTTATACGACGATCGTTCTGGTGATCCTTGCGGCGATTATCGTACTTCGTAAGAATGCGACGGTAAAAGTACTGGATCTGATGGTTCCGTTTATGGCGGTGTGTTATTTCTGCATTACGATTTTTATTATTATTACCAATATCGGAAGTCTTCCGGGGGTATTTGCAAGAATCTTCCAGGAAGCTTTCGGAATCCGCCAAGTGGCAGCCGGTGGATTTGGGACAGCGCTGATGAACGGAGTAAAACGTGGATTATTTTCGAATGAGGCTGGTTCAGGCTCTGCGCCATGTGCGGCAGCGGCAGCAGAATGTGACAAACCGGTGAAAGCGGGATTAACACAGGCACTTGGAGTGTTTGTAGATACGATCGTAATCTGTAGCTGTACCGCTATGATCATGTTACTGGTACCGGAAAAACTAGTCGCTGGAAAAGAAGGAATGGATCTGTTACAGACTGCGATGAGATATCATCTGGGAGAATTCGGAGTGATATTCATTGCAGTGACCTTATTCCTGTTCAGTTTTTCTACATTTCTGGGAATTCTCTTTTATGCAAGATGTAATGTGGCATATCTGTTTGGTGACAAATGGTGCTGGCAGACTGCATACAAAGTATTGGCACTTGTGATGTTGTTCATTGGAGGAATTGCGACTTATACATTTGTATGGGATCTGGGAGATGTCGGAATCGGTCTGATGACGATCTTCAACATTGCAGCGTTGTACCTGATTGGAGGTCAGGCACTCGATGAACTGAAGGCATATGAGGAGTCTAAAAAATAACTGGATATAGATGAAAAGCAGTATTGTATAACGATGAAAAATCGGAATACAATACTGCTTTTTTAGTCTTTTAATACATTTGCCATATCAGCAGGAAGAGGTGCCGTAAATGACATCCATTCACCGGTGATCGGATGTGCAAATTCCATATGATGGGAATGTAAAGCCTGCCTGGTCATGTGTTCCATATCTGGATTATACAGGTAATCACCGATCAGTGGAAAGCCAAGGTATTTCATATGAATACGGATCTGATGGGTACGGCCTGTCTCAAGTTTTAATGAGACCAGACTGTGTCCGTTTGCTTCTCTTATCAGTTTATAATGGGTGATGGCTTCCTCACCGTGTTCAAAATCTACCATGCGTTCAATGATCGTTCCCTCTTTTCGGGCAAGTGGGGCGCAGATTGTTCCGGATGAAGGTGTGACACGGCCCTTTACTACTGCAAGATATTCGCGGTGTACTTCCCGGTTTTTAGTCATGGTAGAAAGGATGCTTCCGCTGACAAGGTGTTTGGAGACCACAGTGAGTCCGGAGGTATCGCGGTCAAGACGGTTGCAACAGCGAAAGATAAAAGGTTTGTCCTGCTTCTGGTAGTACCATGCAAGTGCATTGGCAAGGGAATTATAATAATTGTTCATTGACGGATGAATCGGCATGCCGGCGGGTTTATTGA
>ENA-OOZG01001774-OOZG01001774.1-human-gut-metagenome-genome-assembly--contig:-NODE-1774-length-14575-cov-2.219559_pt1 | contig 14575 bp, 17 predicted proteins | sample MGYA00241706_ERZ501384 | MGnify/ENA primary metagenome ERZ501384 (study PRJEB25962, sample SAMEA2042742) | human gut metagenome | biome: human gut; feature: human-associated habitat; material: faeces... | reverse complement strand
CAAGCTAAAAGACCATTTAATTCACAAATGTCAAAAGCAAAACTTGAAGCATGTGGAATAGTTGTTCCAGAATGGAAAGATGGTTTAAGAAGATATTTAGAAGAAACAAAAAATTTAGAAATATAAAAATAGAATATTTTAATTTGGTGTTAATATAGTAGAAACGAAAGGAATGAATAAAAATGAAAAATAGAAAAGGAATTATTTTAGCTGGGGGAAGTGGAACAAGATTATATCCGTTAACTTTATCAATATCAAAGCAACTTATGCCAATATATGATAAACCAATGATATATTATCCACTATCAATGTTAATGTTATCAAATATAAGGGATGTTTTAATTATTTCTACTCCAAGAGATGTTAATGCTTTTAAGGAATTATTAGGAGATGGTACTAAGTGGGGTATGAATTTTACTTATGCTATACAAGATAAACCAAGAGGACTAGCGGATGCATTTATAATAGGTGAAGAATTTATTGGAGATGATGATGTTGCAATGGTTTTGGGAGACAATATATTCTTTGGACAAAGCTTGACAGAAAAACTAGAGAAGGTTTCAAATAATCATGAAAATGCTACAATATTTGGATATCCTGTAAAAGATCCTAGAGCATATGGTGTTGTTGAAATGGATGAAAACCATAATGCTATTTCGATTGAGGAAAAACCACAAGAACCAAAATCAAATTTATGTGTTCCAGGATTATATTTTTATCCAAATGATGTTGTAAAAATTGCAAAAGAAATAAAGCCATCTGCTAGGGGAGAAATTGAAATTACATCTATAAATGAGGAATACTTAAAACAAAAGAGACTTAAAGTAGAAAGACTTGGTAGAGGTCTTGCTTGGCTAGATACAGGAACACATGCAGATTTAATAGAAGCTGCAAACTTTATAAAAACAATAGAAAATAGACAAGGAATGCAAGTGTCTTGCCCAGAAGAAATAGCATTTAGAAAGAAATGGATAGATAAGGAAAAACTATTAGAAATAATAAAACCATTTTTAAAGACAGATTATGGTAAATATTTAAGAGATTTGGCTGAAGGTAAAATTTTTTAATTAAGTCGAAAGGATGATAGTATATGAACAATTTCGTAAAGATGGACGTTGCTCTAGAAATATTAGCTGATAAAATGTCAAAAGTTTCAATGGAATTTTATGAAACAGGAAAAAAGGAATATGCCAATGAAATGGATAATTTGATGGATGAAAGAAATAAATTATATAATGGTGATAATACTATTATGGATAAAATAATAAACATTTATGGAGAAGAATTGAAAGATGAAACAAATGGAACAAGATTTAATTTCTAAATATATGCTTTCAGATAAGAAACATAAGGAAATTTTTGAAGTAATAAAAAATATGTTATTTAGCAACTTTGAACCTGTCGAAAAACCTACTGCAATCATAGTAGGTGCTCAACCAGGTTCAGGAAAAGGCTCATTAATAGGATATTCAAAAAATGTTTTTTTTAATGATAATATTGTAATTATTACTACAGACGATTATAAACCATTTCATCCAAAAGCAAGTGAAATTGCTATAAAACATCCAACAAGTTATTGTTCTATTGTAGAAAAAGATAGCGCAAAATGGACAAATGAAATTCTAAACTACGCAATTGAGAATAAATATAACTTTATTTTTGAAGTAACTTTAAGGAATGAAAGAATTCTAGAAAGGATAAAAGAACTAAAAGAAAAAAATTATAATGTTATTGTTAGAGGACTTGCAGTTTCATATATTGAAAGCTTACTTTCTGCATATGAAAGATATGAAAAACAGGTTGAAACTCGTAGTTGGGGAAGATTTTTTAATCCTTTAAGCTATAATGAAACTTATAAAAATATTCCTAATGTTATTGAAAAAATCGAATTAGATCATAACTATGATGTATTGGAAATATATAAAAGAGGAACTGATATTAAATCACCTATTTTAATTTATGGAAATTATTCAAAACAGTATAAAAAGGAATATTCGCAATATAGTGAATTGCCTCAGTTTGAATATAGGACAGCAAAAGAGGCAATTATGAAGTGTAGGAATGACGATTTAAATAATATGAAAAATGTATTAGAAAGGTATCAAATTATTAAAGATAGTTTCGAGAGAAGAGTAACTACACAAGAAGAAAAATTAGGATTACAACAGCTTGAAGAAATTGTTAATAATTATTAAAAAATACATAAGAAGATAAGAAAGGAGATATTTAAAATGGGAAAATTTAAAAAAATTGATACATCTATTGAAGGTGTATGTATTGTAGAACCAACAGTATTTGGTGATAACAGAGGATACTTTATGGAAACGTACAGCAAGGCTGATTTTGAAGAATTAGGATTAAATTATGACTTTGTACAAGATAATCAATCAAAATCAAAAAAAGGTGTTTTAAGAGGATTACATTTCCAAAAAGAAAATACACAATCAAAATTAGTTAGATGTATTAAAGGTTCAGTATTTGATGTTGCAGTCGACTTAAGACCAGGAAGCAAAACATATGGAAAATGGGAAGGTGTTGTTTTAACAGAAGAAAATAAAAAAATGTTTATGATACCAAAAGGATTTGCACATGGATTTTTGGTATTATCTGATGAAGCTGAATTCGCTTATAAATGTGATGATGTTTATAACCATGAAGCAGAAGGCGGCCTTAAATGGGATGACCCAGATATAGGAATTGAATGGCCTATGGGAGATTTAAAACCAGAAGATCTATTAACATCTGAAAAAGATGGAAAATGGCCATCACTTAAAGAATTAAAAGAAACAGATTTATTTAGTAATTTATAAATTCAACCAATGGGGACGTTCTTAAATTGGTTGAATAAAAAAGTAAAATAATTTAAAGGAATTTCAACCAATTTAAGAACGTCCCCATTGGTTCAAAATCTAAAATTATTTATCTACATTATAATTATATTTAAAAATTTTATCAATACTTTTCAAAAATTTCCTTATTCTAATTGACATAAAAACGTAAAAATGATAAAATCACGTTACAATGTAGCAGGTTAACATTGAATAAAATAATTTAATGTAGGAGGTATAATTATGGCAAGAATAAAAAGTAAAAATGTACGGAGAATTGAAAGCGTAGAGAAAGTAGATTCCAAAAAGACAGTGGATACTCCAAAGAGCGCAAAACCAAAATCAAAAAAAATAACATCATTCGGATCAGGAGAAGGAGAAACTCAGGCATCTGGGAAAAATTATCAAAGAAGAAAGAAGATTCCAGAAATACAGAATGTAGAAAAAACCGTATTGCAAAGTATTATCGGTCAAGATAATCAAGTAAGGCAGATTATCACAGCCATATACAGAGCAATAAATTTTAAATCCATTAAATCCAATGTTCTGATTATCGGAAATAGTGGTACTGGAAAAACCGAAACAATAAAACAGGTCGCAAAAAGGCTTCATATTCCGTATACCATTGAAGATGCTACTAAGTATACTCAAGAAGGATATTATGGAGCAGACGTTAATGACATGATTTATAATCTGCTTGAAAACGCAGAAATGGACATGGAAAGAGCACAAAATGGTATTATAATTATTGATGAAATCGATAAAAAAGCAGGACATGAAGAACATGATGTTTCTGGTACTGAAGTTCTTAAGAGTTTACTCAAGATTATTGAAGGAACTAGAATAAAAATTCCATCTCCAGAAGATCCCTTTGCTGAAGAAATTGTTGACTTTGATACTAAAAATATAATTATAATATTTTTAGGAGCTTTCTCAGGGTTAGAAAAAATTAGAGACAAACGATTAAATACTAATCCGTTAGGCTTTGTTGGAAATAATCAGGGAAAGAAAGAAAAAGGAAGATTTCTGAAGCAGGACTTAGTTAAATATGGTATGCCAGAGGAATTTGTAGGTAGAATTGACACAATAATAGAAATGAACAAGCTTACTAAGCAGGATTTAGCATTGATATTAAGAAAGTCAAAGTTATCTATTTTCAGAAGGTATCAGGCTGAATTAAGAGAAAAAGGAATTACATTGTCCTATAGTGGCAAACTCTTTGATTGCATTGCAGAAGAATCTCTTGCACTTGATACAGGAGCAAGAGAACTGAGTAATACTGTAAATTATATCTTTGAGAATATTATGTATGATATTCTTGCTAATCCAGGAAAGTACAGTAAATGTACTTTGGACTTAGATATTGTACACGATAATTCTAAGTACGAGTTATCTTAAGTGCCATACTTCTAAAAAACAAAGTCGTCTTATAGAAATTTTCTATAAAACGACTTTAGTTTTTTATATATTTTTATTAATAAAAAATATTCAATTCATTTTGATGTTACATTTTTCACAAATTTTTCAAAAATCATTGACAAATACCCTTTTTTGTAATAAAATATTTAAGCATTATGTAGAATATGATTTAAATTAGAACTTCTCCCCGGTAGTTATAATTTAAATGTCATATATAAAAATAAAAAATAAAAATAATAGGGAGGGTAATTATTACCATGAATAATACAACATATAGCCCAAAAAAGGCTGAAATAGAAAGAAAATGGTACATAATTGATGCAGCAAACAAACCATTAGGTAGAGTTGCAACAGAAGCTGCTAAATTATTAAGAGGAAAACACAAACCAACATTTACACCTAACCAAGATACAGGTGATCATGTTATAATATTAAACTGCAAAGATGTAATTTTAACAGGAAAAAAATTAGATCAAAAAGTATATAGACATCATTCAGGATATATTGGAGGAATGAAAGAAATTTCTGCAAAAGATATGCTTTCTAATAATCCAGAAAAAGCAATGATGCTTGCAATTAAAGGAATGCTTCCACATAATAGATTAGGAAGAAAAATGATTAACAAAGTAAGAATATATGCAGGAGCAGAACATGAAAATCAAGCTCAAAAACCTGAAATTTGGGAGGTAAAATAATATGGCAACAAAAAAAGAAAAAATATCATTCTATGGAACAGGTAGAAGAAAAAAATCAATCGCAAGAGTTAGATTAGTAAATGGTAATGGTAATATTACTGTAAACAACAAACCACTTGATGAATTCTTTGGTATTGAAACTTTGAAAGTTATAGTAAAACAACCATTAGTTACAACAAACTCTTTAGATAAATTTGATGTAATTGCAAAAGTAACAGGTGGAGGAATAAGTGGTCAGGCAGGTGCTGTAAGACATGGTATAGCAAGAGCACTTGTAGAAGCTAACAGCGAATACAGACCAGCTTTAAAATCTGCTGGATTCTTAACAAGAGATGCAAGAATGAAAGAACGTAAAAAATACGGACTTAAAAAAGCAAGAAAGGCACCTCAATTCTCAAAGAGATAGACAAATCGATATATTTCAAAACCTCGGAAATAAAATTTCCGAGGTTTTTTCTTTTCTATGCTGTTTTTAATTCTAATCTTAATTTGTCAGCTATCATTGCTATAAATTCGCTATTAGTTGGCTTACCTTTTGCTGCTGAAATTGTATATCCAAATATGTTTTCTACAGCATCAGCTTGTCCTCTTGCCCATGCTACTTCTATTGCATGACGTATTGCTCTTTCTACTCTGCTTGGTGTTGTTTTGTATTTTTCTGCTATTTCTGGATATAGCCGATTTTTAAAATAATCTACCACTTGATTGGTTTTTGCTTTTAATATTTATAGGTTTATTTTAACTCACCTTTTGGATTAAAACAAGACCAATAAATGCTTGGCGGACTAATTATTTTAATCTATTATTTGTTGCCCTTAATTTTTATAAACTCAGATATATTATTTCTTTTTATTTGTTCTCTTAATGTATCTTTTTCCAAGCATAATAAATCCTCTATCTCTTCTCTATTTAAGCCCAATCCTCTCTTCGATAACTCTTGCATTAGTTCACTTTTACTTAATATCCCATTATCTAAAATAATTCTTATTGCTTTTTTAAATAACGTAGGTTCTTCTAATTCCAAAGTATCATCTAGTGGTTCATTGTTTCTCCATTTTAGTTGAGATATTTTTCTCATTAAATATTGATATTGATTTACAGTTAATATATTCAATTGATAAGCTCTAACAATCATTGCTGATATAGATACTCTCCATTTTTTCTTTAGTTCAATGTAAAAATTCAAATCTTTTTCGTATAATAAATCTTTTAAAAATTCATTTCTTGGCAATAAAAATGCCGCAGCAAAATAGTTTGCTTCATCTTCACGTTTTCTAAATTCCTCTTTAGACAATTCCTCTAAGTCACAATTCCAATCATGTAAAACAATATGTCCTAATTCATGAGCAGCATTAAATTGTCTTCTTGTAGCACTATTTTTATCATTGCCCAAAATTACGCAATAATAATCTTTATCATCATATTTTACCAATTGGCTAAAAGCATCTATGTTCTTTTTATCAGTTTTAAAAGAAGACATAATTATTCCATTTCGTTCCATCACATTAACAATATCAACTACTGGTTTTTCTTCCAGATTCCATTTTTCGCGCAGACTCATTGCTATACTCTCTATTTCCTTGTAATCATACCCTTTTTCATTATAATCACTTTTTATTATATTTAATTGTGGAAAATCCAAATATTCAGATAAGAATCTATACAATGATGCAACTATTTCTGTTTTCTTTTCTTCCATCATTCTATCTTTTTTATTAGCTGAAAGTAGAGCTCTAAAATATGTGTTTCCAACCTCTATATCATATGAATTTCTTTCATAAAAATAATGAACTGGAAATTTAAGAATTGCAGCTAGTTTAAATATAACATCTAAGCTAGGAGAAATTGAATTGTTCTCATTTTCAAATTGTGCTACTGCTTGTCTTGTTATTTTTATTTCATCAGCCAATTCGCCCATGCTCATTCCCCTATATATTCGTGCCTCTTTTAATTTATTTCCATTAAAAACATTATTCTTTTTCATATTTTCCTCCGAAACTATTCATCTTTTTCTTCTTTTTCTTTTTTCTTTGTATTTATAGGTAAATTATAATTTGATTTTATTTTTATTTCCAAATTATCTTTTTTATCTATTGTTGTATACTCTATATCAAATTTTGGTGTTATCAAATGTGACCAATCATCTACAGATGAAATATGTAAATATCTATCCACCAAGTATGTCTCAAAAGTAACTATTTCTCTATTTTCTTCTTCAAATACTATTATAGCAAATCTATTTACTTTATCTTTATATTCGCATAATAAATCTAAAACTTTATCAATTTTCTCTTCTTCAAACTCTTTGTCTGTATTGAATAATTCTATTTGATGTTTTGCGGATTCAACATTTTTATTATATGTTGCAAATGCATCTAAATAATGCGGTTTTTCCCTTTTATTTCTTTCGTTTTGTATTTTAAAGAAATTCTTCTTTCTAGTTATGCAATATAAAGTCCCTGTAATATTATCGTATAGCGTTGGTAATTCCCAGATATTTCTGTTTACAATTTTACATTTTAATCTTTTTGATTGCAATTTTAAATCTAAATTAGTGTTAATAAAATCCCATTTTATACTATGTATACAATTATATGATGATAATTGATTTTCTATTTTAAAATCTCTCACATCTTCTCTTATTCCGTTTTGAACTGCTTGAATTATTGACTTTTTTTCTGAATCACTTAATTCTTTTTCTAACATATAATACCCCCTCATAGTCTAAATTATTATAATTTAGTTATATTGTATTTTATATTTTATTTTTTGTCAAGTGTTTTTTATATTTTTTTATCTTTTGTCAAGTATTTATCATTATAGTTTTCAAGTGTAAAGCAATAAGTACAATTTACTATTTTATGTTTTTGTTTATAATTTGTCATCATCTAATATCTCATAATCCACTTCTAATAGTGATTTAATATTTTCTATTTTGCATAGTTCCGCTTGTTCTGCTGGATAGCCTGAATACACATATACATTTATATTTTCATGTTCTGGTTTTACCAGTCTTGCCCTTCCAATTGATTGTTCCAATTCAGATGATATATCCCATAATTCTATTTTTCTTAACACTTCATCACTATATGTATAAAATAAAAATGTATGTTCATCATTTTGGTTCTCCATCAAATTCATATCATTATTTTGTGCATTATACCTCTTTTCGTATATGTCATATGCTAGCAAATGGTAATATAATGAATTTTTTCTATAACAACCTGCAATTACCAAGTTTTTTCCTTGCAATTCATTTATTGCATTAACTGCACCAAAATTATAATCTCCAATATTTTGGTCACAAAAGTGCTTAAATGTTATCATTATAGCTTCTGGATGTTTACTTTTTATATAATCTAGTATCTTAGGATTATTCTTCAAACACCTTTTAGAAAAACTTCTGTCACAATATTGATAGATTTTTCCATAATATTTTACCTTTGGTAATTGTATAAATTTAAATTTTCTTTCTTTCGCATATAAATTACTATAAAACTCCTCATTAGCAGTTGCTGATAAAAGTATAATATCATTGTTTGGCAAATCAATAACATTTATAAAACTTATTTTTTCTTTGCTTTCTTCATTATTTTTGTCATAATATGCTATAGATGCTTTTAAAATTGATATAACATCTATTTTTGATTTTATCTTTATAATCTCTTCTTCTAACCTTTTTCGGATATCATTTTGTAAGTTTATTTGTTCTACTTCTCCCAGTATTACATCTCTATTTTTTATTTCATTAATTTTAGGCAACAATAATTCTCTTATAGTTTCTGATTCTTCACATATGCTATTTACTTGTTCCAAGCTTACTTCTTGCATTTCGTACCTACTATTACTAATAAAATCTTCATCAATTATGATTTTAGCCTTATCTAAAATATAGGATGGTAGATATGTTAATTTTTTGTGGGTTGTAACTAAAATATTACATTTGCTGCTTTTTATATCTTCGTTAAAGCTCAAATATTTTTTTATTATATTTTTATCTTCTTCATTTATACTACTGTTCAAGTATAATATTCTTTTTAACAGTTTTTTTAACGAACAGAAACTGCTAACATCAAAATAGTAATCTACTATCTTTTTAATTCTTTTATCTTTTATTTCCTCTAAATTAGTGGTGGGTATATGTGGTATATTATTTTCATATAATAATTTATCAAATTCATTTTTTGCTTTAATTGTTGGTGTAGAATATATTATATAAAAATCTTTTATATCCAAATCTTTTATCGCCAGCATTGTATTATATGTCTTTCCAACTCCAGTTTGACATTTTATAACGCTTAATTTTTTTGTATTATGTTTGTTCTGAAGAATTTCTTTCATACTTTCTTTAATTTCTTCTTTTAACAATTTTCTTACAAAATTCAATTCTTTATATTCAATATTCTGTTCATTTTTTATTATTCTATTATTACGGTTGAGTCTTAGACTATCTAATATAGTTCCTGCATTTTTACACTTATTATAATATTGACATTGTCTACATTTTGCTGGAGAATAGTTATTATTTTTAATATACTCTAATTGATATTTCCATTTTAATAATGCCTCTGTATCATCTTCTAATTCTTCAGAATATTTCTCTATTAAATCTAAGAAATAGTTTTCACCTATAATTTTATGCTCTTTCCCATCTCTTGAAAAAGTAATTTTTGAATTTATAAAATTTGTTGCTAAAATGAACAAATCATTATGACTCATTCTACAATTCAATTCTTTCAAATCACGATACAATTCACAACGTTTATAAAGTTTTTCTTCTTTTATTTTAACCCTATCTGTATTTTCATTTTGGTTTACATTTTTATAATATTTTATCTTTTCATCTACTTTACTTAGTTTTGTCTTCTTTGGACTTGTCCTTTTTTCTTTTATGCGACATATTTCATAATATTCTTGTTCACCATTTGTGAAGGTAGGCGTACCTGTCCTATAGTATAAGTAATATAAGAAAGGTTCTTCTAACTTCACTTTTTTGTTAAATATTTCATTATACTCTTCATTCGACAGCGTAAAATATGAATTATCAAACTTATATTTTTCATCATTTAGTTTTTTCAGTTCTTCGCATTTCTTTATTTGTTGCGAATTTATATTAACTCTCCTTACATGCGGAAAATTGTTTAAAGTGTTTATACCATAACTCGCCATTAATGTTTTAAAATTTCTTGTTTTATTACTATCTTGACTATTCTTTCTCATATAACACTCAGTAAATATTTGAAACAGCTTATCTAATTCTATACATTTTCCATACTTATATTTATCTATTAACGATTTTCCTCCAAAGAAAACCCTATTAGGATTCTTACATGCTGTATCAGCATATCCTTCAAAAATAAGTAATAGCATTTTAAATATAGTTTCAGCTAAACTATATTCTCTAATTTTTACATCTAGTTTAAATACTATTCTGAATCTTTCTCCATTTATTCCATCTGAAAATGTTCTATATATAAACAATGGATTTATTTGAAACTTTTCTATTTTCTCCCTAATTTCTTTATACAGCAATCCATATTCTAATTTTATCGGCTTTCCACATTCATTAAGTTTATGGTCTATATCTATCGGGAAAAGCTCTTCATAAGCAAAATCTTTTCCTTTTCTTATATCTATCTTTTCTTCATTATTCTTATTCTCAAAAACTGCAGCTAAAAAGCTCTTTCCTTTCTCTCCAATTTCAATTTCTAACTCTTTGATAGAAATGTTTTTCTTTAATGTTTCTATTTTATTTAGAAATTCTGATATCTCTCCTTTTCCTGGTTTTTTTGCAGACTCTTTATCAGCTATGAAAATTGTTGTGTTCATAAACTCTCTCCTTCATTATTAAATTTTCTCACACAACAATTCTCTGACAGCATTTATGTTAATCTTTAAATGACTGTCTATGTCTTTTCTCAAAATGTCACATATTATTATTATATACCAAAACTTTAAAAATTATTCACGATTTTTGTATTTTTTTAGTTTTTTTTAATTTTATTTCATGCTTTTTATGTTATAATTATATTTTATAATTATATTATTCCTGGTATTTTTTTCTTTTTATATCTTTTAGTCCTTTATATTTTGGAAATTATATTATCTCTTTTAGAGCTTTATAATACTAATACATTTAAAAGGTTTTATTTTAAATTATAAAGTACTTTTATTCACCTTATATTTTTTAAGTTTTTCTTTTCTTTTAATTTATTAATAAATTTTGCCTCCCGGTATTTTACAACTTGCTAAGAGTTGAAAATGTCCTGTATTCTGTAAGTAGTTTTCATCACATAATTTTTCTATTTCTTGGTGATGTTGATAAAAAATATCGTATCATTTATCGTGACTTTGCCTATATTTAAGTAAAAATCCGACTTTGATTTTATTGTTTTTTAATTAATTATTAAAAAAATCATATATTTGCTTAGAAAACTAAACATTTATATGATTTTGTATATTAATTTGTTTTATTTAATATTAAAACTATATGAATTTCCATTAACATTAATAATTGCTTTTATCGGTTTTCCAGAATTGGTAATTTCTTCTGAAACTTCACTTATTAAAAAGTACTTCAAAGTTTCTAATGGCTCAATATTATATAAGTTTGTATATGTATTAATGTTTCCACCATCAGCTTCTTCTACTGCCACACTACAATTATATTCATATTTATTGTCATATATCAACTTTCCACTTATCATACTGTTTTGTTTTACAGCTTCACTTTTTAAACTCTTAATTTTTAATTCTAATCCTACTAAAATTTTTCCATCACCACTATTTAAGTATTGGTAATATGAATCTGGATTTACAGGATTTACATTTTTAGCAATAATGCTTTTATTTATATTAAATTCGCAATAATTATCAATTGTTACTTTATCATCTGTAGTTATTTCTTTAGCCTCACTATTTGACTTATTTTCATTTTTGCTAACTGTACCTACATTTTCTTTAGTTGTTGAAATTGTTTCAAATCTATCACTTTTTTTATTTATTATCAATACTGTAATTATAGCAACTAAAATTATTATAATTCCTATAAATATATATTTTGATTTTCCTTTTAATTTTTCCATTTGCACTTCTCTCCTCACTTTTTTTCATTTACATTATCTCTTAGATGTTCTGAATTTTCTCTAATATCGTTTAGTAAATCGATTTTTTCAGCATCAGCATATAAAAAAATCCCTATGGCAATCCCAGTAATTATACTAGCAATTCCTATAACTGCAGAATTTTTATAGACAATAATTCCTGCAATTACGGCCACAGAACCTACTACAACTGCTATTATCTTTAATGTATCAGCAAAGCTATTTCCAGAATAATAATATTCTTTATCATTTTTGCTCATTTTACACCTCCTTAAAATTATAATTAATTTCATAATTTATATACTCTTAGTCAAAATTGTTAAACATCTACTTGTTTTTCTCAAATTATAACATAAGATTTTTATTTTGTACACATTTTGTGTACTTATTTTTAATTTATTTTTGTATACACTAATATTAGGTGATTATTTATGGAAAAATTGAAGATTGAAAATGTCAAGAAGAGTAATGATACAATAACTAGAACTATAAGAATAAGTGGGAAAACATTTGATAAGATTAATGAATTAGCAGAAAAAAACGATTTGAGTTTTAACAATGTTATAAATCAGATTATAGAATACGGATTGGAAAATTTAGGATAAATTATATTTGACATTGAGTAAAATATATGTTATTATTTAGTTAGCATAAACAAATGCATTCTTAGTTCAGAGTTGTCATTTGTATTCGGTATGTGTATCTGTAACTACACATACTATTTTTTTGCATAAAAAACAAGATAGACTGTAACCTCTATCTTGTTTCGACTATGTAATTGCATACATTTAGTCTTCTTCCTTTTGTTCTTTTGCTTTCATAGTTTCTTCTTTTTCATTTAAAAGCATTTCTACTAATCGCAAAATTAGTTCAGAGTTTGTCATTAGTATCCCTCCCTTCTACCCTTAAGTAAAAGGTTATTAGTATTTTACAATATATTCCAAATTAGGTCAAGTTCTTTTGGCTAAAAAGCAATTTTTTCTTTTGGTAATTTTTTTATTAAAACAACTGTATCATTGTTTAAACTATCAATATTTGCTTGTATTTTATTTTTACTTTTATTTGTCATTGTACAATATGCTTCATTTAAGTTCAATTTTGTATATTCTTTTGTCTTTTTATTATTTAATTCAATTATTCCGCTTCTTTCATTATATTCTAATTTATCTATTATTTGCTTTACTTCTATTGCTCCTTTTACTAATATTTCTACTGATTTGTTTTTCATTGTCTCTAGTATTTTTGGAACTTCTTTTTCTGGTATTCTTATCATAATTATTCCCCTTTCTACACTCTTTTTAAATTTGCCAAAGGCGAATATCTTTGATAATTTATTCTTAAATCATCTTCATCCAAATCAAGATATGCTTTTTCTGTTACTTTAACAGAGGAATGTCCTAAAATTCTAGATAATGTGTAAATATCTCCACCTGTCATTAAAAATCTTTTTGCAAAGTTATTTCTTAACATATGAGGGTGAATGTCTTTTACTCCGATTCTTTCCCCATACTTCTTGAAATTGGTTTCATAATTATTTATTTGAAGCGGTTTTCCCTTATTCGTACAAAAAACATACGAAGATTCTCTATACCTATCTTTATATTGTAGCCATCTCCTCAATTGTTTTAGCATTTCTTGTGAAAAGAAAACATATCTATCTTTTCTTCCTTTTGTATTTTCTGCTGTTAGTAAAATTGTTCTTTTGGTAAAATCAACTTCTGTTTCTTTAATTAATAATGTTTCCCCTAGTCTCATACCTGTATCGAATATTAATTGAGCCACTATATAGTCTCTATATTCATGGAATTTAGATACATCAAAACATCTTAGTAATCTATTAAAATTGGCATCATCAAGATATCCTACTGCTTTTCTCTCGCATTTTATTTCTTTTATTTTAGATACTGGATTTATTGTAATATATCTGTTCTCATAAAGATAATTATAAAATACTTTAATATTTCTAATATAATTATTGATTGTCGTAGTCGTTATCTTTTTGCCATAATCTTCTCTATTCTCTGGGAAGTTAACAACTTTTGTATTTTCATTTGTTACTACTGTATATTTTCCTCTTTCTTTTAAATATCTAATGTATTCTCTGATATGTAATTCTTTTGTATCTTCTACTTTCCTTACTTTGTGATTCTCCTTCAAATATTCTGCTAGTAATCTTAATGTTTGTTCATAACTTGCTATTGTTTTTGTACTCAAATTCTTACTTGTACAATAATCCATAAATTCATCAATATCATAATCAATTTTTTCCATAATAAAAAACCTTCCTTCTTTATCAGTTAATGTTTTAAATATTAAAAACATTAACCAATAAATAAGAAAAGTTTATAGGTTTAAGATTATTTCATTTATAGGTTTCTATGCAGATTTTTCACCTAATCTATATGTATTTTTATACCCTTTATAGGTTTAGTGACAATTTTTGTAAGCTGTATAATCCGCTTCTAGCCTTTATTTCACAAATTCTATGCTGTTTTTAATTCTAATCTTAATTTGTCAGCTATCATTGCTA
>ENA-OOZG01001761-OOZG01001761.1-human-gut-metagenome-genome-assembly--contig:-NODE-1761-length-14657-cov-22.647035_pt1 | contig 14657 bp, 10 predicted proteins | sample MGYA00241706_ERZ501384 | MGnify/ENA primary metagenome ERZ501384 (study PRJEB25962, sample SAMEA2042742) | human gut metagenome | biome: human gut; feature: human-associated habitat; material: faeces... | reverse complement strand
AAAGAACTCCAGTCTATCGGACTTGACGTCAGAATCTTAAATGAAAACAATGAAGAAGTAGTACTGAAGGAATTAGATGAATCTGATTTAGAACAGGGATTCGGCGGCGGACGTTTCCGCAAAGAAGAAGTAAAAGAGGCCATGGAAGGTGACGATGCTGTTTCGGCATCCCGCGGAGCTATGGAATCCAATATTTCCGGGGAAGGGAAAGGCACAGAGGTAAATGATGTCGCTTCCTTTAACGATACTCTTGAGGCGGAAGTTACTGCCGATGAACCTGAAGATTCGTCCTTTACTGAAACTGATGTTGATATTGAAGCGGGTCTTGCAGATGACCCTGAAGCCTGATTCCGGAAAGGAGCGCTAAACAATTGTTAGATGTAAATGAATTTGACTCTATGAAAATCGGTATCGCTTCTCCGGAAAAGATCAAAGAATGGTCTCATGGGGAAGTCACAAAGCCGGAAACAATTAACTACCGCACTTTGAAGGCTGAAGCAGACGGCCTTTTCTGTGAAAGAATTTTCGGACCGACCAAGGACTGGGAATGTAAATGCGGTAAATATAAAAAAATGCGTTACAAAGGTACGGTCTGTGACAAGTGTGGCGTCGAAGTTACGAGCTCTAAGGTCCGCCGTGAAAGAATGGGTCATATCGAGTTGGCATGTCCTGTATCCCATATCTGGTATTTCAAGGGCACACCGAGCCGTATCGGACTGATTCTTGACGTATCTCCCCGTCAGCTGGAAAGAGTTCTTTATTTCGCAGCCTATATCGTTATCGATAAAGGCGATACAAAACTCCAGGACAAGCAGGTACTGAATGAACAGGAATACCAGCAGGCTGTCCAGGAATACGGCGCAGGCTCATTTAAAGCACAGATGGGGGCAGAAGCAATCCAAAAACTTTTGCAGAACCTCGATCTTCTCGCTTTGGAAGAACAACTGAAAGAAGATGTGGAAAGCAGCAGTAACCAGCGCAGGATACGCAGTATCCGCCGTTTGGAAGAAGTAGAAGCATTCCTGCACTCCGGAAATAAACCGGAATGGATGATTCTTACCGTGCTTCCCGTTATTCCGCCGGATCTCCGTCCGATGGTACAACTTGACGGCGGGCGGTTTGCCACCAGCGATTTAAATGATTTGTATCGTCGTGTCATTAACAGAAATAACCGGCTGAAACGTTTGATGGGTATGGGTGCACCGGAAATCATTGTCCGCAATGAAAAACGTATGCTCCAGGAAGCTGTCGATGCCCTTATCGATAACGGCCGCCGCGGCAGAGCCGTAAGCGGACCGGGAAACAGACCTCTCAAATCTCTTTCCGATATGCTCAAAGGGAAACAGGGACGTTTCCGCCAGAACCTCCTCGGAAAACGTGTAGACTATTCGGGCCGTTCCGTTATCGTAGTAGGTCCGGAACTTAAGATGTACCAGTGCGGATTGCCTAAGGAAATGGCTATTGAGTTATTCAAGCCGTTTATCATGCATGAGCTGATTAAACGGGAAATGGCAAGCAATTTGAAAGTAGCCCGTAAAAAGGTGGATAAATTGGCACCTGAAGTGTGGGACGTATTGGGCGATGTTATCAAAGAACATCCCGTACTTCTTAACCGTGCACCGACGCTTCACCGTTTGGGAATTCAGGCCTTTGAACCGATTCTCTGGGAAGGCAGAGCGATTAAATTGCATCCTCTCGTGTGCCCCGGCTACAATGCGGACTTTGACGGTGACCAGATGGCGTGCCACCTGCCGCTTTCCGTAGAAGCACAGGCGGAAGCAAGAACACTGATGCTGTCTATCAATAATATTTTGTCCACTAAAGACGGAAAACCGGTGGCTATCCCCTCCCAGGATATGATTCTCGGATCTTACTACCTGACGATTGTCAAAGAAGATAAAGAAGAGGAAGACGCACTGGATTCCTCCAAGTTCCATGCTTATACGAATTATGATGAAGTGATGCTTGTTTACGCATTGAAACAGGTGGGCATACACGACTTTATCAAGGTAGAAGTGCCCGGACACGGTCTTGTTGTAACTACACCGGGACGTCTCATTTTCAACTATGCTATTCCCGAAGAACTCCGTTTCTTCTATAAGCGGAATGACGGCACCACCGGACTTGGTGTTACCATCGGCAAAAAGCAGATGGGTAAACTTGTCAATGACTGCTTCAAGAAACTCGGGTTTAAGGCAACCGGTGACCTTCTCGACTCCATCAAGGCACTCGGGTTCCACTACGCATTGATTTCCGGTATTTCCATCGGCATTTACGACGTAGCCGTACCGGAAAAGAAAGATCATATCTTGTCCGAAAGTGACAAGCAGGTAGAAAAGGTTAAAAAATTCTACCGCCGCGGTCTTATGACAGAAGAAGAAAGATACAGAAAAGTCGTCAAAATTTGGGAAAAAGCGACCAACGATGTCGGAGAGGCCATGAAAGCTTCCATGACAAAGATGAATCCGCTGACCATGATGGCCCAGTCAGGGGCCCGCGGTAACGATAACCAGATTCGCCAGCTTGCAGGTATGCGTGGTCTGATTGCCGATACCTCAGGTAAAACGGTAGAACTTCCTGTTAAGGCAAACTTCCGTGAAGGATTGACGGTACTTGATTACTTTACGTCCTCTCACGGGGCCCGCAAAGGTCTTGCCGATACAGCACTCCGTACGGCCGACTCCGGCTATCTAACACGCCGTCTTGTCGATGTATCGCAAGATGTCATTGTCCGTGAAGAAGATTGTGATGTCCAGATACTGAACTTTGACAGAGAATTGAACCGCATTGCTTCCCGTCCTGTCATTCGTACAATCTACAATGAACAAAAGAATAAGCTGATCGGTTCTATTTTGGAAGAAGACATTGTGAATCGCCGAAGCAAAGAAATTCTTTTGGTCAAAGGAAAAACTATCGATGCGGAAGACGTCATTCTTATGAATAAGAATCTCATCGAATCCGTAACGATAACAATTCCGGGAGGAGAAGAAAGTACAACGGAAACCGTTTCTTTTGATGTGACAGAGGCTATAAATGAATACGATCGTGCGATGAAACATCACATGACCGCACATTTCCGGGGCGCAAAGCTGGAAGAAGCTGCACTTGACCGGAAAGGAAAAGAAATTCTTCCTGCCGATACTCTTATTGATGATGCGGCGATAAAGAAAATTCTCAAAGCCGATATTCCGTTGATTCATGTCCGCATGGACCAGGTCAAGGGGATTGAAGTTCGTAAAATTACGGAAATGGGACGACTTATCGAGTCGCTTGCGGATCGTATTTCCGGCCGTTGTTCCGTAGAAGATGTATTGAATCCCGAAACAGGAAAAGTCATCGTGAGAAAAAATGAAGAAATCTCTGATGACCAGGCGGCAGAAATCGAAAAGCACTATGATTCTCTCCGTGTCCGTTCCATTCTTACCTGCCAGTCCGAGCACGGCATTTGCGCAAAATGCTACGGCCGTAATCTGGCTACAGGCCGTCATGTAGAAATCGGTGAATCTGTCGGTATTATTGCAGCCCAGTCCATCGGCGAACCGGGTACACAGCTGACGATGCGTACATTCCATACAGGCGGTGTTGCATCGGCGGAAGATATCACACAAGGTCTGCCGCGTGTCGAAGAATTGTTCGAGGCCCGCAAGCCGAAAGGAAATGCTATCATTTCCAACATTGCCGGAACAGTATCGATTGAAGATTCTTCGGAAAATGCAAATATCAAGATTATTACCGTAACAAATGAAGAAACTTCGGATACCTATAAGATTCCGTTCGGAAAGAGAATTTCCGTAGAAGAGGGGCAGGTTATCGAAGCAGGCACCCGCCTGATTGAAGGTAACATCAATCCCCACGATATTCTTCGTGTTCTCGGCGTGAAAGCCACACAGAATTATATTGTAAAAGAAGTCCAGAAAGTATATCGTTCCCAAGGTGTTGAAATCAATGATAAACACATAGAAATCATTGTTCACCAGATGCTGAGAAAAATCAAAATCCTGAACCCCGGTGATTCCGCATGGCTTCCCGGTGAAACAGTGGACATTGTTTCTTACCGTGCAGAGAACCAGCGTCTGGAAGATGAGGGAAAAGAACCGGCTGTCGGAGAGAACCTGCTTCTCGGTACGACCAAGGCAGCACTTGCTACCGATTCCTTCCTCTCCGCTGCTTCTTTCCAGGAGACAACAAGGGTACTTACCGAAGCAGCGATCAAAGGAAAAGAAGATCCGCTTCTCGGCTTGAAGGAAAATGTCATCATCGGCAAACTCATTCCTGCCGGAACGGGTATGTCCCGTTACCGTAAGCTCTCGGTGGAGCATAAGGGCGAACCGATTAAACCGGTTGTGGAAGAAGCTCCGGAAGACGTATTACCGTAAAAACAAAGAGCATTTTAAAATACCTCGTCAAATTGGCGGGGTATTTTTTATTGTGCTTTCATGCTGTGTTACCGGTAGAAACGGCTAAATAAAAACAGGCTGTGCAGGCAGAAAATAAACAATGGGGTATTACATATTTTTCCTTAAAGTGCAGACGAAAATACTATGTAATCCCGAAAAGCACAGAGAAAAGGAGAACCGGTGCAAATATAAAATCACGTAAATCACCGGAGAATGCCGGTAAGCATAGCGGAATAAAATGAAGCGCCAGTTCAGAAACTTATCAGTGCTATTTTAATTATCAATATTAAATTGATTAATTAAATGATAAACAGATTAAAAATAAAAAGAATAAGATTAAAAATAAATTGACAAATGAAACTTGGTTTGTTATTCTATTCGAGTGATATTGAATATTATGTTCAATTCATGACTGTTATTTTGAATAATAAAATCTCCGGAACTGGCGGGGATAAAGAAAAGGAAATGAATACAGGATGTCAATATTTAGTAAATCTTTATTACGTATGGTATTGATCTTTCTTCTGTCGCTTCTGGTATTGTCGGCAGTTGTTTTTTTTGTGGCTTCTTATGCACCGGGTGATCCGTTGCAATCATTTTACGGAGACAGACTGGATCATATGACGCCGGAACAACTGGCGGCGGCACGCGACAGTTTGGGACTGAATGGAACGGTGTATGAACAGTATATATCATGGCTGGAAAAAATTTTCCAAGGGGATATGGGATTTTCTTTAAAGTATAGAGAACCGGTAAGCCAAGTGATTTTTCATTTCATGGGAAATACCATATTTCTCGGGGTGATTTCTTATTTCTTTATTTTTTTCATTGCCATTGCGGCCGCCGTCTGCTGTGTCTTATATGAAAATACATGGGTGGACAGGATATTGGCGGAAACGGGAACAATCTTATATTATTTGCCTACTTTTTGGGTAGGTCTGATTTTGATTCTGATTTTTAATGTAAATCTCGGGTGGCTTCCCGGAAGCGGTGCTTATTATCCGGGAGAAAGCGGTAACCTGGCGGGCCGGATTGAACATGTGATACTCCCGGTCATTGTTATGATAACAAGCCATGTTTGGTATTATGCGTACATGGTAAGGAATAAATTGCTTGATGAGACACGGAAAGAATATGTACTTCTTGCAAAGATGAAAGGGCTCAGCCGTCTGCATATTATTTTGACTCACTGTCTCAGAAATGTAGCACCGACTATTTTCAGTATCATGGCTATCGGAGTGAATCATGTCATCGGCGGCGCTTATGTGGTCGAGGCTGTATTTTCTTATCCCGGGATAGGAAAGCTGGCCGTCGACAGTGCCAAATATCATGATTATAACTTGCTCATGATTATCGTACTTATGACGGGCGCTGTTGTCATCGGCTCGGGTCTGATAGCCCATGTACTGAGTGAATACGTAGACAGACGAATGAAAGTAGAGGAAGGGGGACAAATATGGGAGAATCATCAGACTTCCTGTTAGTAGGACCCCGGCATGAAGAACCGGAGGGTAAAGAAACAAAAGGAACGTGGAAGAGAAAAGTCAGAAGCTGGCCTTTAAAGTTCATCATCATTTTTCTTTTCATTTTCCTCGGTTGTGTTTTTGCACCTTATATAGCAAACCATGATCCGATAGCGTTTTATCTTGATCATCTGAATCAGCCGCCGGACAGTGAATTTTATTTCGGGACAGACAGTCTGGGGCGGGATATTTTTTCTGTTTTATGGTATGGCGGACGTCTTTCCCTGATGATCGGATTTCTTTCCGCTGCCGTTTCGTCGGGCGTAGGAATTATCTACGGATGTCTCAGCGGCACGGCGCCCAAGTGGGCGGATACGGTTTTGATGAGAACGGCTGAATTATTGAGCAGTATACCCTATCTTCTTCTTCAGCTTCTGCTCCTCGGCTGTATAGGTGATGCCAATGTGGTTTCTTTGTCGTTTGTTATCGGAATTACCACATGGATGAACCTTGCCCGTGTAGTACGGAGTGAAGTGCGTCAAATCAGAAAAAGTGATTACGTTTTGGCATCCAAAATCATGGGGGGAAACTTTTTCCATGTCTTGTGGTACCATTTACTTCCCAATTTTATTTCCCCTGTTTTATTTATGATTGTCTCTTCCGTCGGGTTATCCATGACAATGGAAGCGACACTGAGTTTCTTAGGAATCGGACTTCCTACAGAAGTGGTATCTTTGGGAACGATGCTTTCTTTATCGACAAGAGCCCTTTTGACTAATTCCTGGTGGGTCATTTTGATTCCCGGACTGTTTCTTATCATCACTCTTGTTTGTATTACCCATATAGGGCATCACCTGCGTCATGAAATCAATCGTGGCAGCAGTAATTTATAAAGTTTTTACTAAGAGCAGAAAGAGATTTGCGGAAAGGTGGCCTGACTTAAAAGCAAAAGCTCTCCAAACGGGAATTATCCCGCTTATTACAAGCATTTTCTGTCAGACAGGCGATGCAAAATTTCATCCTTCGGAGGAGGTATATATGAAACCGATTAAAAGTATTTTATCTTTTATTTTGGCTGCAATTTTAGCAGTCACATGTATGGTGGCTTTCCAGGGCTGCGGAAGCGATAAGGCGGCAAAAAGCGTTAAAACGCTTACGTTTGCCAGCTCTGACATCAAAACCTTAAATGCAGTTTTGAATACCCATGATGAGCTGCCGAGTTTAATTTTTTCCGGCCTTATGAAACATGACGGCCATGGAATGCCTGTGCTTGATTTGGCATCTAAATATGACTTTGATGAAGCATCTCTTACCTATACATTCCATCTCCGTGACAATGTCACATGGCATGACGGAAAGCCGTTTACCGCAGACGATGTCAAATTTACACTTGATACACTCCGTTTCAACAAAGACATCGAATCGGAAACAGCTGACAGCTATAAAAACATCAAAGATGTAGAAGTAGTAGACCCGAAAACGGTTAAAATCCATTTGAGCAAACCGAGTGCAGCTATGCTTGACAGCCTTTGCATCGGTATGCTTCCGAAACATTTGCTGGACGGCAAAAACATTATGACCGACTCCTTTAACCAGAATCCTGTCGGGACAGGCCGTTATAAGTTTGTAAGCTGGGATAAAGGACAGTCCATCATTCTTACCAGAAATGACAAATTCTATGGCAAAATGCCGAAAATTGAAAAAATCGTTTGCAAAATTATTCCTGATGAAAATGCAAAGGCAGCCCAGCTTAAATCCGGCGGCATTGATTTCTCTCTCATAAATGAAAAAGATGCGGCTGCATTCCGTGATAACAAAGACTTCAAAGTATTTAACTTCAAGACAGCTGACTTCCGTGCTATCGGACCTAATTTCAAGGCTCCTTATTGGCAGAATCCGGAACATAAGGCTCTGATTCCTGTTTTAGGATATGCACTCGATAAAAAAGCTATTGTTGACAGTGTTCTTACAGGCCGCGGAGTACCGGCATACAGCCCGATTCAGTTGAACAAAGAATATAATGACGAATCTGTCGATCACAGAGATTACAACCCGGAACTTTTCAAAAAACGTATGGCTGAATTGGGATGGACCCTCGGATCAGACGGAATTTATGAAAAGAACGGAGAAAAACTCTCCTTCAGTGTAGATGCCCGTGAATTTGAAATCGAACGTGTAGATATGGCAAAAATTGCTTCTGCCCAGTTCAAAAAACTCGGTGTTGACATGAAAGTCAATATTGTACCGAAATTCGACTGGAAAAACATGCAGTGCGTCTTGATCGGACAGGCTGCTCCGTTTGATCCGGATCAGGGCACTTATGATTATTTCGTAACCGGTGCCAGCGCCAACTATACACACTACAGCAATCCTGCCGTAGATGCCGCTTTGGAAGCAGGCCGCAGTTCCTATGATAAGGCTACACGTAAAGCTGCATACAATACTTTCCAGAAAGCATGGAATGAACAACCGGCCTTCATTATGCTTGCGTACCTTGAAGGAACTTATGTAGGAAACAAAAAAATAACCGGACCGTCTGTAGAAACTGTTTTGGGACACCATGCAGCAGGCGTGTTCTGGAATATCGAAGATTGGGATATCAGTGAATAATCCTGCTCTCAGCATAAAAAACCTTTCTCTCAGTTTTTTCACGGATGATGGCGAAGTGGAAGCGGTAAGAGACGTTTCCCTTTCCATCGCCAAGGGAGAAATCGTAGTTTTGGTCGGTGAATCAGGCTGTGGGAAATCTACACTTTGCCGGTCTGTTGTGAAATTGATTCCGACCTACAGCCGTATAAAAGAAGGCTCCATCTGTCTCGGCGGTGAAGATATAACCGGCTTTTCAGAAAAAGAAATGCAAGCCGTGCGGGGGAAAAAGGTGGGCATGGTATTCCAAAGCCCTCTGACCACTTTGAATCCCGTCATGTCCGTAGGAAAACAGTTGCGGGAAGCCTTGCTGCGTAAAGAAACTGTTTCTAAAGAAAAAGCAGATGAAGAAGCGGCGCGGCTTTTGGAACTGGTGGGGATTTCTGACGGAAAAGACCGCTTGTCAATGATGCCGGCTGAATTTTCCGGCGGTCAAAGACAGCGTATTTCTCTGGCCATTGCTTTGGCCTCCGAACCGGAACTGCTTTTGGCAGATGAACCGACGACGGCTCTTGATGTTACTGTACAGCTCCATTTGCTTGATCTCTTGAAGCACCTGGCCAAGGAAAAGGGACTTGCCATTCTTTTCGTCACCCATGACTTGGGAGTGGCGGCCCATATTGCTGACAGAGTCGGAATCATGTATGCCGGTAAAATCGTAGAAATCGGGACGGCGGAAGAAATATTTTATCACCCCGCCCATCCCTATACATGGGGACTTCTCGGCTCCTTGCCGTCAGCAAGACGCACGGATAAAAAGCTGATTGCCATTCCGGGATTGCCGCCGGATCCGGCGCATTTACCGAAAGGCGATGCTTTTGCCGAAAGAAATGCCTATGCTCTTGCCATCGATTACAAAAAAGAACCGCCATGCTTTACTCTTTCCGAAACACACCAAGCCCGGACCTGGCTTTTAGATCCGAGAGCACCGGAAGTTACAAATCCCTTTACAAGGGGGAATCCGGAATGAAAGAGTTACTGCGCATAGAACATCTGAAAAAATATTTTCCGCTTCTTTCAGGAAAGGTACTGAAAGCGGTAGATGATGTTTCTTTCTCGATAGAAGAAAATCAAATTGTCGGCGTAATCGGCGAATCCGGTTGTGGGAAAACCACCCTTGCCCGTATGATTGCCGGTGCGGAAACCCCGACAGAAGGAAAAATCTTTTTTGAAGACCGTCAGATTGGCGGAATCAGAAGAGATAAAGAACTTTCACGATCGATTCACTTGATTTTCCAGGATGCCGACGGAGCATTAAATCCGAGAATGACAGTGCAGGAAAGTCTTGAAGAAGCACTTGCACTTTCAAAGAGAACGAAAAATGAAGAAGTGATTTCAAAATTTCTGCGTTCTGTGGGACTGGAAAAACGGTATAAAGACGCCTATCCTGCCGAAATTTCCGGCGGTCAAAGGCAAAGAGTGGCGATAGCCCGCTGTCTGGCGGTCCGCCCGAAACTTCTTATTGCCGATGAGCCCATTGCTTCTCTTGATGTGTCCATTCAGGCACAAATCATTAACTTGCTCCTCGACTTGCAGGAAAAAGAAAAGTTTTCTGTTTTGTTTATCGGTCATGACCTGGCAGTCGTTCACCATATCAGTGATAAAATCATTGTTATGTATCACGGCGTTATTGTGGAAATGGGAAACACGGAAGATATATTTTCCCATCCGGTTCACGACTATACCAAATTACTTCTTTCTTCCATACTCCGGCCGGATCCGGAAAAGGAACGGAAAAAAGAAAATGTTTGGGCAAATCATGGAAACATATCGACAGAAGGAACATTAAAACACTTGTCTCCGACCCATCAGGCCAGGATGACGGAATAATAAAAAAGACATTCCGGAGAAAATCCGGGATGTCTTTTTTATTACAATACACCTGTTAAGCAACAGGTGTATTGTAATAAGAAATATTGCTATCATGCTGTTTATATGATAGCATAATAATAATTAATGGGAGATAAGTTATTATAAATTTAAAAGAAGCAAGAAAAAAATGTAATGTAATGATGAAAGCAATCTTATTTTGTCTGCCGGTAACAGGTATTTTTATTTTGGAAGGAGATTTTATATGAATCGGGCAATTAAAATCGGAATTATGGCTTCTTTGAGTGCATGTTCACTCGTGATAACAGGATGGGCAGAGACCTATGAATTGGACCCTGTGATTGTTACAGCACAGCGAGTAGAGAACCGTGACCTGAATACACCGGCCACTGTAGAAGTTATCGAAAGAAAAGAAATCGAACAGAGCGGAGCGGGAAGTGCTTTTGAAGCACTTCGTAATTCTTTAGGTACTTTTGCCAATACACAGCTTCCTAATGGCGTCAGTATGGGAACCATGACGAGTAAAATCAATATCCGCGGAGTAGATAAAGGAACATTAGTCCTCGTTGACGGCGTGCCGATGAATATGGACGGCAAATATAATTTAGAAGATATTGGTGCTGATGCCATCGAGAAGGTTGAAATTGTCCGCGGCGGAGGGTCTGTTCTGTATGGATCGGAAGCTACCGGTGGGGTTATTAATATTATCACCCGGTCGCATCTCCAAAACAGTGTGAAGGCAGTTGTCGGTAATTATGATAAGCGGAGATATAATGTTAATGTAGGTGCAGATAAACTCAATGCTTCTTTTTATTATGAGAATAGAGGACCTATTGATCATATTACGACCACTACTACTAAAAATAAAGCAATGGGCGGCAAGTTTACAGACCGTTATTATAACTATGAAAAAGGGAAAGACTGGGGAATTTTCTGGAATTATGCAATTACTGATAATTTGAAATTCAGCCATAATTATGTCAACACAAAGAACACAATTTTCCAAAATGACTCCTCTTATTTGAAGAGTCCCTATCAAAGAAAAAAATATGAAGATAACAACAATACGTTTCTTTTGAACTATAATGACAAAAACGGACTGACTGCTTTTGCTTCGTATGGTACACAGGAAAGAACCCATAACCAGATTACTTATGATAAGAAAAAGGGGCATGTAAAGGAAGATATTGAATATAGTTGGAGAAAGGGACACAGTACCAATTTAAATATTCAGAAAGTATTTGAAACAAGCGGTGAAGATACATTCTTAATAGGTGCTTCTTTCCAAAGAGAAGATCTCGACATAAGAAGTGCGAAAAAAAGGAAAATGGGCAAAAATCCGGAAAAACCGGCAACATTCGGTAATTACAACCGTGATATATATTCCGTTTACGGTTCTTACAAGTGGCATATGACAGATAAAGACCAATTGATTTTCAACGCCCGTGAAACTTTTGTACGCAATGCAGATGGCACGACTACAGAAATAAAAAGCGGTAAAACCGGCAAGACGGTACAGAAAAATCAGAATAAATTTACACCGGAAGTACAGTATATCCGGAAGATAGATGAGAATGCTTCTTTCTATGCCAAAGCGGGCAAATCGTTCCGTTTGCCGGAATTAACCAAAATATTCGGGGGAGCGGCAATGCTTCCGAATGTCAATTTACAACCGGAGCATGGAAATCATTATGAAGTCGGTTATAAACTGAACCAGGGAGATATTTCATGGCGAGTTGCGCTCTTCCATTATGATATTAAAGATTCCATTAAGAGCTTTAAAGGTTCACCCCTGACCGGTGATTTGGAATACAGCAATGCAGACAGTAAAAACACAGGCGTTGAGATTTCTGCCAATATTCACCATAATGAATATTTAGATTCGACTTTGGGAATTGCGTACGGAAATCCAACGGAAAGAAGCCTCGATAATAAGGGGAATGTCGGTGACTGGATTCATACCAATAACAGATGGCAGATTACTTCTTCTGTCCGCTATCACAAGGATAAATGGGAGGGAACGCTTTCCGCCAACTATTTAGGTTACCGATATAATTCGGCTGATGACGGAAAAACTAAAGTGAAACCGGGTCTGTTTACTGACTTGGATATCTCTTACAAACCGGGAGAGGCACATAAAGTATTCTTCCATATCAACAATTTGCTTGACAGAGACGATTATACGACGGCTACCCAACCGGGTCCTGATAAGTTTGCTTATATTACACAGGGTATAAATTTCACCCTTGGCTATGAATATAAGTTCTAATAGCAGATAAATACAATATAAAAATGAAAACCCCTTTTGACAGGATACTGCCTGAAAGGGGTTTTTGTATGGAAACTTGAGAAAATGCGTCTTTTTTTTTACAATAAAGAAAATAATGGTTACGGGAGAATGTCATGCGTTATACATTTATGGGACTTATTCTTTGGTTTATGGCAGGTGTGATGACCGTGTCTGCCGGCTCTCTTGAGGTGGAAGGATTGGGAAAATTTCCGTTCCGTCATAACATGGAAGTGACGGCGGCCGGCGGAGCGGCGGAAAGTTTTTTACGTACCGGGGATGACAGCAGGCGGGATCTGGAAAAAATGATTCGCCTTTTGTCTGTGCCGCCGGGCATGGAGTCTTGTTTCGGGAATCAATCTTTTTCTGATGATACGGTCCGTATGTATCAGATTCGCACAAAAGATATGGAAGGGGAGTATACGGCTCTTCTTTTTGTTGCTTCCGTGAAGGAATGTCCTTGCCGCAACGGGCGGGATAAGAAAGCTCTTTCTTTTTGGGACAATGCATTTCAGAGGAAGGCAGAAAAGCCGGATTTTCTTTTCGGAACACCTAAAATCAGTCTCACCGAATACGGGGCGGCGCTGGACCGTACGTTGGAGAAGGAAAAGGTACAGCATATAAAGGCGTTACTTTCCGATTTTTCTCCCTGGCAACGCTATAAAAACAAAGACGGGTCGTACCGGTGGAGTCAGGAAAGCCGTCTTGTGATATTCCGGGAAGGATACGGTGCACTTCCGCTTTGGACAGACAGTCATCTTTTTAAGTCGGGGAAAGGCTACTATCTTGTTACCGTGGTGGGGAGCCATATGGCAAGGAATAAGCTCGGGAAATATGTTCTTTACGGGATTGACGGACTGGAAAGGGAGTCATTATGATCCGGAAAAAAATAGCGGTTCTTGCCGTATTATCGGCACTGGCACTCGGCATAACGTCAGAGGCGTATGATATAAAGAAAATAGCAGATGAAAGATGGCCGTCTATGTTTACCTATACGGAGATAGAGGGCGGGCATACTGTTTCTGACTCTGAGGGAAAATTGTCTTATCAGTTGGGGCAGATTTCTCTGCAACCGCCGAGAACAAAAAATATGATTTGCGGGTATCTGGTGACGGCAGAACTTCCGCCGCATAAGGAAGAAAGTCTGCGTCCTTATTTCAGGGAGTATCTCACGATTCACGAGTGGCGGGGGCTTGTGAAATTGAACCGCCTGTTACTGGGAAGCGGTTCTCCGCTCCGGAGCAAAATAGAAACGCTTATCCGGAACGGTGAGGTGCTGTTTCCTGAAGGGCTGCGTTCTTCGGCAAAGATTTCTCTTGAAGAAATAGAGCCGTACCACCGGCTGTCTTTTACGGAATCTTATTTGTATGTGGCGGCAAGCCGGATTATTTTTGATATGGGCGGTATGAAATTTCCGTTTTACGGCCGGGCATATTTTTTCCGCCATGATGATCACATGGATATGATGCTCCTGGTGATGCCTGATGAGACAAAAGAGCCTGTCATCTATGTGACGGATGACCTTGCCACGACAGTGGCAAAGGAAATATATATGGACCGTGAGGGAAGAGAGAACTTGGCGGTCATGCTCGGGAAATACCTTCCTCTCTGTCCGGTTCTGTATGAAAAGGTGGAGCCGGATATATAATAAAAAAATAAACATAAAAAAGTCTGTCATGAAACGCTGAAGCTTTCATGGCAGACTTTTTTGATACGGTTAAACTGTCATTTCCTTATGAGGGTGGGATACAGTATGATATCCTTCGTAAGCAAGCACGAGGGCAAGCATAACAAGGAGGGAACCGATAATAACCTGTGCATAAGGGCCCCAACCGGCAGTACCGGCATTGATGATTCCAAGCTGGTTGATAACGATAATGACCAGTGAAGAAATCGTTACGACGAGCATGAAGGTCATGGGGAATAAGAACATTTTGTTATTTTTTCCTGCATTTCCGAGCCATGCTGCTACAGCTAAAAGACCGATGGCAGCGAGAAGCTGGTTAGCGGCACCGAATAATCCCCAGATTTTTG
>ENA-OOZG01001755-OOZG01001755.1-human-gut-metagenome-genome-assembly--contig:-NODE-1755-length-14732-cov-9.263678_pt1 | contig 14732 bp, 13 predicted proteins | sample MGYA00241706_ERZ501384 | MGnify/ENA primary metagenome ERZ501384 (study PRJEB25962, sample SAMEA2042742) | human gut metagenome | biome: human gut; feature: human-associated habitat; material: faeces... | reverse complement strand
CATCGCCATCAAGAGGAATTGCTTGAGATGTTTCATATTCTTTAATTCTTACTTTTGTTTATTAATTATTTGTTTCAGAACCGCTTATGAAAGACGGTTCTTTTTCTCTACCCGAGCGAAGTAGATGCAGTCGAACACGAGAAGTACGACATAGAAAAGGGCGAAGATGGCGGTAAAGCCCAGAATGTTCTGCTTGTCGCATACCAGCACATAGATGAGGAATACCAATGTACCAGCCATCAGCTTCAAGACCAATGCCGCCAGATAGAACTTGGCGAGATTGGCTGGCGATGACTTTGCAACAGCCTTCCATGCTTCACCATAAGCAGTACTTGCAACGAGTGAGAATATCGCACTCACTACCAACGGGTTAACTACCTGGGGTATCATATCATCGCATTGAGCAGACAATCTGCAGGCAAAGAGCACGGCAAGAGCCATTGCTGCTGTAAGCCACAAAGAAATCTGCTTATACCTGATACTCGCCTGTCTGATAGTCTGCAAGCGCAACTTTTCGTCTTTTTCCATTATCTAATAATTAATCACTAAAAATTAATCACTTATCTAAACTTCTACGCAAAGGCTTACTTCGTTTTTCTTACATTCCACGAATCCGCCCTTGATGTTCATTACCTGCTTGCCTTCCTTGGTAGTGTATTCCACCTTGCCCACTTCGAGCGAAGAGATGATAGGCGCGTGATCCTTGAGAATCTCGAACGAGCCGAGGGTTCCCGGAACCAGTACGCTCTCTACCTCACCCTGGAAGACTACTTTCTCAGGAGATACTATCTTTAGCTGTAACATAAGCCGTGGATTTAAAGATTACGCCTGTGCTGCTGCGAGCAACTGCTTAGCCTTCTCCTTCGCATCCTCGATAGTACCTACGTTGAGGAATGCCTGCTCTGGCAGGTCATCCACCTCGCCGTCGAGGATGGCGTTGAAGCCCTTGATAGTCTCTTCGATAGGTACCATCACACCCTTCAAACCGGTAAACTGCTCTGCTACGGTGAATGGCTGGCTCAGGAAACGCTGTACACGGCGTGCACGGTTCACGGTCAACTTATCCTCATCAGAGAGCTCATCCATACCGAGGATGGCGATGATATCCTGCAACTCGTTATAACGCTGCAACAACTGCTTTACTCGCTGTGCACAATCGTAGTGTGCCTTGCCCACAATCAGCGGGTCGAGGATACGAGAGGTAGAACCCAGCGGGTCTACGGCAGGATAGATACCGAGAGATGCAATCTTACGGGAAAGCTCAGTGGTAGCATCCAGGTGAGTAAAGGTGGTAGCTGGAGCAGGGTCGGTCAAGTCATCGGCAGGCACATAAACGGCCTGTACAGAGGTGATGGAACCATTCTTGGTAGAAGTGATTCGCTCCTGCATGGCACCCATCTCAGAAGCCAGCGTTGGCTGATAACCTACGGCTGATGGCATACGACCCAACAGCGCAGATACCTCAGAACCAGCCTGGGTGAAACGGAAGATGTTATCGATGAAGAACATGATATCCGCTGCCTCACCATTCTTACCTCCGTGATCACGGAACTCCTCAGCTACGGTCAAACCAGAGAGAGCTACAGAAGCACGTGCCCCAGGTGGCTCATTCATCTGACCATATACCAGGGTAGCCTGACTCTTGGCAAGTTCCTCAGGATCGACAAGTGAGAGATCCCACTTACCTTCTTCCATCGCTTTACGGAACTTCTCGCCATACTTGATAACACCAGACTCGAGCATGTCTCGAATCAAGTCGTTACCCTCACGGGTACGCTCACCTACTCCGGCAAATACTGAGTAGCCGTTGTGTCCCTTGGCAATGTTGTTGATCAACTCCATGATAAGCACCGTCTTACCTACACCGGCACCACCGAAAAGACCAATCTTACCACCCTTCATGTAAGGCTCAAGCAGGTCAATCACCTTAATACCGGTAGCAAGCATCTCCTTGTGAGTAGAAAGTTCGTCAAACTTCGGAGCCTCACGGTGGATAGGATAAGCACCCTTCATGTCCAATTCATTCATACCATCAATAGGCTGTCCGATGACATTCATCATACGGCCCTTGATCTGCTCTCCGGCTGGCATCTGGATTGGGTTACCTGTAGGGATAACCTCCAAGCCGCGCTGCAAACCGTCAGTATTATCCATAGCGACACAGCGAACTGTATCCTCACCGATGTGCTGCTGCACCTCGATGACAAGCTCGCGTCCGTCTGGACGTTTTACCTTCAGAGCTTCATAAATTTTAGGAAGCACCTTCTCAGGATTCTCGCCCTTTGTATCGAAGTAAACGTCGATAACAGGACCGATAATCTGAGAGATACGTCCGTTAATTTGTGACATAAGCTTATTAGTTTAAATGTTATATATATTTATATTATTCTTGGCTGCAAAAGTAACAACAATTTATGGAAACCACAAATTAATTAAAAGTTTTATTCGGCTTTTATACCTTATTAAACCATTTTTAGTTCCCTTTAAACCATTTTCCTATGCAAAAGCAAGAAGTCAGGAGTCCAAACTCCCTTCTTCTTACCTTTTATCACTATAAATTAGATACTCAACTCGTCCAAAACCTTGATCAGTTTACGGTCGAATGGCTTATCTGAGCGGATGGCTTCAGAAAGCGGAACGTATACCACCTCGTTGTTGCGCACACCAATCATCACATTGCGCTGTCCCTGCATGATAGCCTCAATGGCACCACAACCGGTACGGCTCGCAAGAATACGGTCACGGGCTGATGGACGGCCGCCACGCTGCAAGTGACCCAGGATAGATACACGTACATCAAACTCAGGGAACTCCTTGCGCACACGGTCGGCATAATAAAGAGCACCACACTTAGGACTCTCTGACACGATGACGATACAACTCTTCTTAGACTTACGGATACCACGCTCCATGAATTGAGCCAACTGGTCTACGTCGGTAGAATCCTCTGGAATGATAGCTGCCTCTGCTCCACTGGCGATAGCTGAATTCTGCGCCAGGAAACCGGCATCACGGCCCATCACCTCGATAAAGAAGATACGCTCGTGGCTCTGCGCAGTATCACGGATTCGGTCTACACATTCTACGATGGTATTCATCGTAGTATCATAACCGATTGTATTGTCTGTACCATAAAGGTCATTATCAATTGTTCCAGGCAATCCGATGCAGCATACATCAAACTCACGTGCGAAATTCATCGCACCTGTCAGCGAACCGTTACCGCCAATCACGACAAGCGCATCTATTTCCTCTTTCTGAATCGTTTCAAATGCCTTCTGGCGACCTTCCTCGGTCATGAATTCCTTAGAACGGGCTGTCTTCAGCATCGTACCACCAGTACCGATGATACCGCTTACGTTCTCTGTAGAAAAGGTTTTAATTTCATCATTGATGAGACCATCGTAACCACGATAGATACCTTTCACAGTGAAACCGTTGTAGATAGCCGAACGGGTAACCGCACGGATAGCAGCATTCATACCTGGAGCATCTCCTCCAGATGTTAAAATTCCAATAGTCTTAATCTTTGTCATAACTATACCTTATTATATTATATATATTTTTAATGTTAGTTTATTATCCTCTCAGGATGATGTTTTTCATCCATTACCCCTACATATACAGTAGGTATCCAAGGGTATACCCCTTGCTTTGTTTGGGTTTATCGATTTAAATAATTAGGTTTGCGGCACCAGCCACCAGGATATGGGAGAGCCAAAGGATAGCAAGTCCGATGACGCCACCCATCAAAGCTTTCCAGCCAATATTGCGGAAATACCATCCCATGTGCATACGTTCCATCTTCATCAGGGCAAGACCGCTGATTGTACCGATACCAAGAACGTTACCACCAGCCATTACGCAATATGCAATCATCTGCCAGTAGATACCATTGGTTTGATAATCAGTAAGCATGCTGAATGAAGGATCATTCACATTTGCCAGATCATGAAGGGAGAAAAAGTTCATGGCTGTAGCAAAGTTGTCAAGAACAGTACTGATGATACCAGCCAAGACGCCATGCAACAGCACGCCAGGACGCTTATCATCCATACCGACAGAGTTGAGAAGAGTAGCAAAATCGTCAAAAGCGCCGGTCTCCTTCACCACTCCGATGGCAAGCATGATACCCATCACGAAGAGAATCATCTGGACAACTCCGTATTGGAACACTCTAGGAGTGCGACGGTCAGCCATCGCATCCATATTCATGAGTTTACGGTTGAATATCTCGTTCACAATCCAAAGTACGCCCAATACGCAGAGCGCACCGAGGAAAGGACTTAATTTCGTAATATTATGGAAAGTAGGGATAAACCACAATCCACCGATGCCCACAAAGAGCATCAGCAAGCGCTGCCATACATTGAGACGGGTATCATCCCCGCGGTATGGCATAGCAATCCATTCTGTCTCTACTCTTTCAGGCAGCATGCGCTGCATCATCAACAACGGAATGAGCCAGGCTGCAAGACATGGCAGCAGAAGCGACAGGAAATAATGAGTAGCCGTTACAGCACCCATATTCCACATCACCAGTCCTTCCGGATTTCCGATAACGGTAAGAGCTCCGCCACAGTTGGCAGAAAGAAGAATGGCACCTCCATACACCATGCGCTGACGACGGTTTGGAATCACTCCATGCATCATCGTAAGCATCATCACTGTTGTAGTAAGATTATCGAGATTTGCCGAAATAACAAAGGTCACGGCAGCGAGAATCCATAGCATTTTCTTGGCGCTTCGGGTACGTAACAACTGGCGTATGAAATCGAAGCATCCGTTGTTATTGAGAATTTCAACTATCGTCATAGTGGCTAGCAGGAAGAGTACGATTTCTGCAGCTCTACCCACATAAGGAAGGAAGATGTTACGGGCAATAAAATACTTCACCGTTGTACTGGTGGATTCTATCTCGTTCCACATTCCGAGATTCAGATAGCGCGAATAATCAGAAGAGTGTTCACTGGTCACAAAGTCCATACCGAAACAGATATAGAGAACCCATCCTACCGTTCCAGCAAAGATGGCTACGGCAGCACGGTTCACCTTGGTAATATTCTCGGTTGCAATGAGAATATATGCCAGTATCAGTATGGCAAGGATGACTAGTGTCATATCATTTATTTTATTAAATTCATTACATTTTGAACGCAAAGGTAACAATTATTTTGTTATCGCCAACATTTCGGTGTCTTTTTTTAATGAATTTAACTCATTTTCATACAAAAGAGAATTTCGCCCGTTTTTTTCTTTCGCCATTATTTTTCTTCCCTCTTCATTTTCATCATAGAATCAGATGAAAACACAGATAACAGAGAAGAACATCACAGGAAGAAATATCGAGGAGGAAATTATCAGAACATTGAAAGGTTATGCGTATATATATATTATGTATTTCCCCGAAGGAACCCACCCAAAACTGTGATTTTAGTTAAATATTACTAACAAAAAGAAGAAAATCAAGAGTAAATGCCTGTAACTCAAAGAAAATGAGTAATTTTGCGCCCGATTTATACAATTCACATAAAGTCAAACTTTATTAATTTTAATTTTTTAATTATTTTTTATGTCAGATTTAAAGAACGTAAAGCCATTGGACGACTTCAATTGGGATGAGTTTGAGAATGGCACAAGCGCAAACGTCAGCAAAACAGACCTCGAGAAGGCCTATGACGAAACTCTTAACAAGGTAACAGAACACCAGGTTGTAGAGGGTACAGTAATCTCTATAGACAAGAAAGAGGTTATCGTAAACATCGGTTACAAGAGCGATGGTATTATCCCTGCTTCTGAATTCCGTTACAACCCAGACCTCAAGGTAGGCGACAAGGTTGAGGTTTATGTAGAGAACCAGGAGGACGTAAAGGGTCAGTTGGTACTCTCTCACAAGAAGGCTCGCCTCAGCAAGTCTTGGGAGCGTGTTAATGCAGCTCTCGAGAACGAGGAAGTTATCCAGGGTTACATCAAGTGCCGCACTAAGGGCGGTATGATCGTTGACGTTTTCGGTATCGAAGCTTTCTTGCCAGGAAGCCAGATCGACGTTCACCCTATACGCGACTACGACGTATTCGTAGGCAAGACAATGGAGTTCAAGGTTGTAAAGATCAACCAGGAGTTCCGCAATGTCGTTGTATCTCACAAGGCTCTCATCGAGCAGGAGCTCGAGCAGCAGCGTAAGGAGATCATCGGCAAGCTCGAGAAGGGTCAGATCCTCGAGGGTACCGTTAAGAACATCACTACTTACGGTGTATTCGTTGACCTCGGCGGTGTTGACGGTTTGATCCACATCACAGACCTCTCTTGGGGCCGCGTAAGCGATCCACACGAGGTTGTATCTCTCGACCAGAAGATCAACGTTGTTATCCTCGACTTCGATGAGGAGAAGAAGCGTATCGCTCTCGGTTTGAAGCAGCTCACTCCACATCCATGGGATGCACTTGATCCAAACCTCAAGGTTGGTGACCACGTGAAGGGTAAGGTAGTGGTTATGGCTGACTATGGTGCATTCGTTGAGATTGCTCCAGGTGTAGAGGGCTTGATCCACGTATCTGAGATGTCTTGGAGCCAGCACTTGCGTTCTGCTCAGGACTTCATGAAGGTAGGTGACGAGGTAGAGGCAGTTATCCTGACTCTCGACCGCGCTGAGCGCAAGATGAGCCTTGGTATCAAGCAGCTCAAGGAAGATCCATGGGAGGCTATCGAGACTAAGTATCCTGTTGGCAGCAAGCACACAGCTAAGGTTCGCAACTTCACTAACTTCGGTATCTTCGTAGAGCTCGAGGAAGGTGTTGATGGTTTGATCCACATCTCTGACCTCTCTTGGACTAAGAAGGTTAAGCACCCATCTGAGTTCACTTCTGTAGGCGCTTCTATCGACGTAGTAGTTCTCGAAATCGATAAGGAGAACCGTCGCTTGAGCCTCGGCCACAAGCAGTTGGAGAAGAACCCATGGGATGAGTATGAGGCAATCTACACTCCAGGTTCTGTTCACCAGGGTACTATCACTGAGTTGATGGACAAGGGTGCTGTTGTAGCTCTCGCTGAGGGTGGTGAAGGTTTCGCTACTCCTAAGCACCTCACTAAGGAGGACGGCACAATGGCTAAGAAGGGCGAGACTCTCGACTTCAAGGTTATCGAGTTCGTTAAGGAGACAAAGCGCATCATCCTCTCTCACTCTCGTACATTCGAGGAGGGTAACGAGCCAGTTGCTAAGCCAGCTCACAAGCGTGCAAACGGCGGTCGCAAGAACAACAACGAGACTGCTATGATCAACAACGTTGCTGCTAGCACATCACTCGGTGATATCGATGCACTCGCTAAGTTGAAGGCTCAGATGGAGGGCAAGGCTTAATCTTAACAGATCAGGCTTTTGCTATTCATTAGCTAAATAACATTCAGGGGACTGAAATTTCAGTAATGAGATTTCAGTCCCCTTTTTTATTATGTGTTTTTAAAAAAAACTATCAAGTGATACCTACCAACTCCAGTAACTCTACTCCATTAATTCATGTTCTAAAACCGCTAATTCATGGCATTTTTCTAGCAAAACATGTCGAAAAACACAAAAACATTTGGTAGTTTCAAGTTTTCTGTTTATCTTTGCAACCGATAAAGCAATAATTTATATGAGCTAGAGAAATCATTCTCTCAAGAATTATCTGAAAAGAAAGAGAAGCGATTCTCCAGATTATAAAAGGAAATGAAAGTTCAAGATATGAAACAGTCAAGATTTATAGTAGCTGCTCTATCAATGAGTTGCATCACTACCCTCTCCTCCTGCTTTAAGGAAGAACCACTCAATGCCGAATGCGACATCGAGCAGGCATACATACATGCAGACAACAAGATTTCATTGAACTTATTGTTTACTAATCCATCTGATACATTAGTCAATGTGCAGAGTGATCAGACAAACATCGAGTTCACGATGAGACCATTTGCCGCCCTTACCAAACAGGCGCCAATATTCCGCCTCACACCTGGAGCGACCATCTCACCAGAAAGTGGAAGCCTTCAGGATTTCTCAAAAGGACCTGTAACATATACAGTTACTTCAGAAGACAAGCAATGGAGTCGCACCTATCAGGTAGGCATCAAGAAGGGACAGACCACCATGCCAAACGAGATTGAATTCGAATTTGAAGACGCATACCTCAGCAAAGGATACTACAACTGGCAAGAGAACTGGAACGGCAATAAACTCGACATCTGGGCAACAGGAAACTCTGGATTCAAAATGAGTAACAGTTCATCTAAACCGGAAGAATATCCTACCGTGATGATAGAAAATGGACACAGGGGAAAGGGAGTGCAACTCACAACCCGACGCACCAGTGCGATTGCCGACCCGGTACACAAGCCTATTGCTGCCGGCAGCCTTTTCATCGGACAGTTTGATGCTACCGATGCCTTTTTAGATGCAATGAAGGGAACAAAGTTCGGTCGCCCATTCAGTTTTAGTGCCAAACCGGTAAAGTTGGAAGGCTGGTATAAGTATCAGGCTGGCGAAAAATTCACCGATAAGAATATGAAACCACTTGACCGCCATGACTACGGAACCATCTATGCTGTGCTTTACGAGAACATCGATGAAAAGGGAAATGCCGTATTGCTCTACGGAGATAATGTACAGACCAGCAAACAGATAGTGGCACTTGCTCTGGTAGGTGAACCCCATGATGACAACGGAAAAGTTGCCATTGGAAACACACCGGAATGGCATCACTTCAGCGTAGATTTCGAGTATAAGAAAGCCATAGACCCAATCAAGTTGAAGAATGGTGGCTACAGTCTCGCTATAGTCAGTTCATCCAGTTCAGATGGAGCTAACTTCCTGGGTGCCGAAGGCAGTACCCTTTGGATAGACAGTTTCAAGTTGATTTGCAAATAAGCTAAGGAGGAAACTATATAATGAAGAAGATAACAATATTAGCTCTCCTGCTGGCATGGGGCACTGCTACATGGGCAGAAGAAAATGAGAATCAGAAGACTGAGGAGCACAAGCAGGTAGAAGAAAGCAAGCGCACCTCGTGGAACAAATATCTTCACGGCTACCAGTATCAGGCTCGCGTGGCGTATAATATTGGAGGCACAGCCCCTATCGGTCTTCCAGCCACCATCCGTACACTACACAGCTATACCCTGCAACCTAACTTCAGTCTGGGTATCGACGCTTATCACCCACTTTCAGCCAAATGGGGATTCGTTGGAGGACTTCACTTCGAAAACAAGGGCATGAAGATTGATGCAGGCGTAAAAAACTATTATATGAGGATAGTTCGTGGAGGCGATGAGCTGAAAGGTATATTTACAGGCAACGTGGTTACGAAGGTAGACATGAGTCTCATCACAGTACCATTGCAGGCAACATACGACATTTGCGACAACCTCCGTTTCAAGTTGGGTCCGTATGTTAGCTATGTAACATCAAAGAAGTTTGAGGGCTGGGCATACGATGGTTACCTGCGCCGCCAGGAGGAAGGTCATCCTAAGGGCGATCCTACCGGACAGAAGGTAAAGTTGGGGCATGACGAAGGCGAGCGTGGTGATTACGATTTCAGCGATGATATGCGCAACTGGCAGGTGGGCGTAGATTTCGGAATAGACTGGCGCTTGAACAACCGTTGGGGCCTCTGTGCTGATCTGAGCTGGGGCTTAAATGGTATCTTTAAGAAAGATTTCGAGACCATCGAGCAGACGATGTATCCTATCTACGGCAGCGTAGGTATCACGTATCAGCTGAAGTAATATATAATATAATGTACGCGTACATTATTATATAAATAAATAGAAACAATAAAATAATTTTTTATTAATACACAAAAAAGAAAAGAAAAATGAAAAAGTTTATTTATTTAATGGCCATGGTCTGCACCCTTGGCTTCTTCACTGCTTGTAGCAGCGATGATGACAACAATGACAAAGACAACTTTGTACGCAACGAGAAGATTGAAGGAACCTGGGGACTGCAGGAAGTAGAGAAAATAGAACTGGGCGGTGGCAAAGGTGAATTCTACAACGGTTCAGTAAAAATCACTTGGGATTGTCCAGCAGATACCAAGCTTAACATAGACTTTGGTGGTGGATTAGTAATGCCAATGGATGTAAAAGAACAGATTTTGCCATTGATGAACAACATGGCAAACGAATATCTTCCACAGATTTTGAAGAACGTCACCTTCACAAAGGATGGTAAGATTAACGCCACCTACAGTGAACTTCCTGATGAGGGAGAAACTTCTGATTGGAAGACAGCAGACGGATATGCCAGCTATTCAGTAGCCAATGACAATCTTATCTATGTGACTATCGATGCAAATAAGGCAACAGAGGACATTGATGATGCTGCAGAGAAAGCCCAGATTCAGGGTATCCTCCAGCAGTATAACAAGATTCCTGTAAACATCCGTTGGAACGGTACCAAGCCATATTTCTTTGTAGACAAGGAATTTGTTCAGCCAATGATTGCAAATTTGGTTGCAATGCTCGAGAAGGTTCCTACCAAAGATATGGATGCAGACGATTTGCAGTCATTCAACATGCTCAAGGGCATTATGGTTCAACTTCCAGAAATCATGAATAAGACTACAAAATTCGAGTTGGGCCTTGAATTGATTAAGTAAAAATAAGTATAAATGAGGGTGCGTCACAAGATAATGGCGCACCCTTTTTGTTGATATACACCATGCTTTTACTACCTACCATTAGCGGGAGGAAATAAAAGAATGTTACAATATAGTGGAATTCAGACGAATAAGATTAAATATACCTAAATCTAAATTGTCATTTCTATAGTCGTACAACTAAAAGGTGTATAGTCGCACAACTAAAAGGTGTATAGTCGTACAATTAAAAGGTATGTAGTCGTACAACTAAAAGGAGTTGTCACTAGGCTCGGCAGACCTGCCGACTGCAGTCAGCAGAGCTGCTGACTAGGCTCAGCAGCTCTGCCGAGCCTAGAGGGAATCTTCTAGAAGCAGTCTTCTAATACCTTAGAACCAATCTCCTTTCACCTCATATTCTATATCTTTGAACCTGACTAAACGTCTTATTTCGCTTACTCAGTAATATCGTTTCGCTAGCTCAGCAGTCCCGTTTCACTTGCTCAGCAGTCTCGTTTCGCTAACTCAACCGTATTATTTTACCTATTCAGCCCGATTAGATAGTGCTTTATACGAACCTTACAGGCAGGTATATATGGATTTTTATGGCACAAAAAAAAGATTGCATCAGCGGAAATACTTCCAACCAATGCAATCTTCAGTTTTCTTTAATCTAGAGGCTAAACACTATCTTACGAGAAAAATTCACGGAAGAAAAGAGCCTAGCGTCGGATTTACTTCACCTTTGCAACGATAGCCTTGAAAGCCTCAGGGTTGTTTACAGCGAGGTCAGCGAGAACCTTACGGTTGATCTCGATACCAGCCTTGTGAAGAGCACCCATCAACTGGCTGTAGCTCATACCATCGAGGCGAGCAGCAGCGTTGATACGCTGGATCCACAATGCGCGGAATGTGCGCTTCTTGTTACGACGATCGCGATAAGCGTAGGTAAGACCCTTCTCCCAAGTGTTCTTAGCTACTGTCCATACATTCTTGCGAGCTCCATAGTAACCCTTAGTGAGCTTCAAGATTCTTGTTCTTTTTGCTTTTGATGCAACGTGATTTACTGATCTTGGCATAATTTTTTTTCTTTAAAAGTTCGACTAAAAAGTTAATAATTAACGGAGGCAGAGCAAGTCGCGAACCTGCTTCAAGTTTGAACGGTCTACGAGAGTCTCACCAAGGAGATTTCTCTTCTGCTTCTTTGTCTTCTTAGTCAAGATGTGACTGTGAAAAGCGTGATGACGCTTAATCTTACCTGTACCGGTGAAACGGAATCTCTTCTTTGCGCCGGAATTAGTCTTTACTTTTGGCATTTTTACTTTTAATTTTAAATTGTTATTTATTATAGCGATGGCAACGCATATACCAGGGCGTTACGCATCTTTTTTTCTTAACCCTCTGTTCCTTCTGCGAGTTTCTTCAGGGCATCGCCACCTTTAGCATTGGCGAGCAAACCATTCTTCTCAGCATTAGCAGCGCGCTCAGCATCTGCAGCAGCCTTAGCTTCAGCCTCTCGCTTCTCACGGTCCATCTTCTGCTGGCTCTTCTTTGCAGTACCAGCCTTCTTAGGACTCATGTAGAGGAACATCTTCTTACCTTCAAGCTTTGGCATCTGCTCCACCTTTCCGTACTCTTCCAAATCATTGGCGAAACGGAGAAGAAGAACCTCACCCTGCTCCTTGAAGAGAATAGAGCGACCACGGAAGAAAACGTATGCACGAACCTTGTTGCCCTCGTTGAGGAACTCCATAGCGTGCTTGAGCTTGAACTGATAGTCGTGCTCATCGGTCTGAGGTCCGAAACGGATTTCCTTGGTCTCCACCTTTACCTGCTTCTGCTTCATTTCCTTTGCATGCTTCTTCTGCTGGTAAAGGAATTTAGAATAGTCAACTATACGGCAAACTGGTGGTTGCGCATTAGGAGATATCTCGACTAAGTCAAGCTCTTGCTGACGAGCCAACTCCAACGCCTTACGTGCTGGCATCACTTCTGCTCCACCATCACTCACTACTCTCACGTCGCGTGCACGAATCTGTTCGTTTACGCGGTACTGATTTTTCATTTTGTCATTTTTCATTAACTATTCGATATATTCTTTTTTGTCTTTTTGATTAAACGGCTGCAAAGTTACGATTATTTTGTGAAACCACCAAGGATTTCCCGCAGATTTTTCATTTTTAACCTTATATTTTATTAAAAATCACACAGTTTTCGTTTTTTGTCCCACAGATTTCACAGATTTACACAGATTTAAATCTTTGCTTCAATAATCTGTGTAAATCTGTGAAATCTGTGGGACTAAAAGAAAACAATCTGCGGGACTAAAGAAGATCAATCGATGGAAGTATATCCATTGACTTTACGGAAGATTGATTTTCGTATATCTGTGGTGGAAAAATTGACCAATATTCCAAGATGCTTCTTCGCCACACGCAAATACGTAAGCAATTGCTTATGAAAGACATCTTTCATTTCTGCCACAGACTTCAGTTCGACTATGACTTTATCTTCTACAAGAATATCCAGACGGAAATCTACAGGCAAAACCTTACCATCATACATGACATCCAACTTTACCTGATTCTCTACCCTAAGTCCATCTTTGCGCAACTGATAGCACAGAGCTGCTTCATAAACCGACTCAAGTAAACCTGGTCCCAATTCATTATAAACCTTATAAATAGCTCCAATGATCTTATAAGATATCTCATTTTCTGTCATAACCAAACGATTTTAAAATCCTCCTTAACAAAAAAAATCTCCCACAGACGTCACAGTTGTTACAGATATTCAACAGAACACACAAAAATCTGTGTAAATCTGTGAAATCTGTGGGACTAAACCCTCAACACAAAAAATCTGTGGGACAGAGCCCTCAACAGAAAAAATCTGTGTAAATCTGTGAAATCTGCGGGAGATTAGAAAATATCAATCTGCGGGATTACTCCTCAGCTGCCTTCAGCTGCTCTGCAACCTCGGCATTGATGCGCTGAGCGAACTCTTCCATGCTCATGGTAGCCTGTTCGCCACCACCCTGCTTACGCATAGATACCAAGCCCTCGGCACTCTCCTTCTCACCTACGATGACCATGTAAGGAACACGCTTCAACTCGTTGTCGCGTATCTTGCGGCCAATCTTCTCGTTACGGTCATCAACCAAAGCACGAACGCCCTGCTTGTCAAGATACTGACGTACCTTCTGAGCATAATCGTTGAACTTCTCAGAGATAGGAAGAATAGCAACCTGGTCTGGAGTCAACCACAATGGGAAGTGACCGGCGGTATGCTCGATGAGAACGGCTGTGAATCGCTCCAGTGAACCGAATGGTGCACGGTGAATCATCACAGGAGTCTTCTTAGAGTTATCCTCGGCTGTATACTCCAGCTTGAAACGCTCTGGCAAGTTGTAGTCCACCTGGATGGTACCCAACTGCCAACGACGACCGATGGCATCCTTTACCATGAAGTCGAGCTTAGGACCATAGAAGGCAGCCTCGCCAACCTCCTCGCGTGTCTCAAGACCCTTCTCCTTGCAAGCCTCGCGGATAGCGTTCTCGCTCTCTTCCCAAATCTCATCAGAACCGATATACTTCTCTGTATCCTTAGGATCGCGGAGAGAAATCTGTGCCTCGTAGTTCTCGAAACCGAAGATCTTGAATACCTTCAAGATTACGTCAATTACATTCTCGAACTCAGACTTCACCTGATCTGAACGGACGAAGATGTGAGCATCATCCTGAGTAAATGTACGAACACGAGTCAAACCATGGAGCTCACCGCTCTTCTCATAGCGGAATACGGTACCGAACTCGGCGATACGCAAAGGAAGATCCTTGTAAGAACGAGGCTTACGAGCGTAGACCTCGCAGTGATGAGGACAGTTCATTGGCTTGAGCATATACTCCTCATCCTCCTCAGGAGTCTGGATAGGCTGGAATGCATCCTTGCCATAGTGAGCATAGTGACCAGATGTTACATAGAGACTCTTGCCACCGATACCTGGGCAGATAACCTCCTGATAGTTGTAAGGCTTCAGGAGAGAACGGAGCAACTCCTGCAGACGCAGGCGGAGCTGTGTACCCTTTGGCAACCAGATAGGAAGACCCTTTCCTACACGCTCAG
>ENA-OOZG01001751-OOZG01001751.1-human-gut-metagenome-genome-assembly--contig:-NODE-1751-length-14756-cov-10.582069_pt1 | contig 14756 bp, 13 predicted proteins | sample MGYA00241706_ERZ501384 | MGnify/ENA primary metagenome ERZ501384 (study PRJEB25962, sample SAMEA2042742) | human gut metagenome | biome: human gut; feature: human-associated habitat; material: faeces... | reverse complement strand
TTTGATTCCTCCGAGGAATTTTTTATTTCCTACCTGGGAAATAAAAATTCTCCACCTGGATATTTCAAAATTCCCACGTGGAAATCCATTTTCCCCGACACGGTGCCGTTTCGATATGTAGTCGGCTCTAAATTATTGTTGCGAGCCAACCTCCAGTCGGAGGCACCCGACTCAAGCAACTCTTATGCGACATCCAGGTAGGGAGTCGACCTTTTCTAATGACAAAAGCACCCCTTCGCTTAACATCTTCACCGCGCCGTAACATTTTCGTCACAGGGGAATAACCCATTGGCCGTAATATTGCAAACGAAAAGGAAGGCCTACCCCGACACGATCGGAGAAAGCCTCCCATTAAGATCGACAACTAACTTACTAATAGAACTATGAATAAGAGTACACTCAAGGCTTTAGTCCTCATCGCCATCGCCCTTATGACTGCCAGCTGTGCCGGCAAAGGTGGTCGGGTGACCGAGCTAGACGCTGCTGGAGCAACCTTCCCACTACCCTTCTATACCGAGGCTTTCAAAGCTTATGAGGCGCAGTCGGGGATACATGTTAATTATGGAGCCGTAGGCAGCGGTGGTGGTATCCGTAGCCTCAAGGACGAAGTGGTGCACTTTGCCGCTACCGATGCTTTTCTATCTGATGCGGAGATGGCCGAGATGCCGCGTCCGGTGGTTCACATACCGACCTGCATGGGAGCTGTCGTCATCGCTTACAACTGTCCTGAGATCTCGCAGCTAAACCTCACAGGAGAGATCATTGCCAACATTTATCTAGGCAAGATAACGCGCTGGAACGATCCCGCTATCGCTGCGATCAACCCCGATCAAAAGCTCCCCGACAAGGAGATCTCACCCGTCTATCGCTCCGATGGTAGTGGCACGACGAATGTCTTCAGCGACTATCTGACGAAGGTGAGCACCGACTGGGCTACCCAGGTGGGCACGGGCAAGTCGCTCAAGTGGCCTACCGGTATGGCTGCCAAGGGCAATCCAGGCGTCGCTGGCGTGATCGCACAGACCGATGGCGCGCTCGGATATGTAGGTAGCGAGTACAGCTTCTCCCTAGACATACCGACAGCCATGGTACAGAATCAGGCTGGCAACTTCGTCCTCCCCTCGCTCGAGTCTATCTCTGCAGCGGCTGCTGGCGAGGTAGCACCCGACACCCGTCAGATGATCACCAACTCGTCACACCCCGACGCTTATCCTATCAGCTGTCTCACCTGGCTCATCGCTTACCAGGAGATGCAGTACGACAACCACTCAGAGGCAGAAGCTGTCGAGACGGCTCGTCTACTCAACTGGATGCTGAGCGATGAGGCGCAGGCGATCACTTCGCAGATCCACTTCGCACCGCTATCCGCTGAGATGGTCGCAGCAGCCAAGGCACAGCTGGCTAAACTGACCTATGGAGGTAAGCCAATAGACCTAACTAGCACTCCTAAGGAGTAGCCCCTTATTACACCTGAAAAACAAAAAAGGAGACTGCTACGGTCTCTGTAGCAATCTCCTCACACCAAAAAAAAGAACGTCTCTCCTCCCCTCTCAACAGTAGTGCCGTCTGGATAGCTCCGATTAGTTAGTGAGTCGCATCCGACCTGTACCGCTCTCTATTCGGAGGAGAGATGTCTCTTTTACCCTCCCCACCTACACCTTATAATATAAGCTCTGCCTATAATGTCTACCCTCGTCCGTAAAGCGTCACGCCCTATCGGCGACAAGATCTTCCGCGGTCTACTCACTAGCTCTGGGCTTCTCGTGCTACTGATCTGCCTAGCGATGCTGATCAGTCTGATTAGTAACAGCACGGAGGCCTTTAGTGAGTTTGGCTTCTTTCGCTTCATCAGCTCCTCCGAGTGGGACCCCACGGCTGGGCGGGAGCTGTATGGGGCGTTGCCCTTTATCGTGGGGACTGTGGTCACCTCGATACTAGCCTTGATCCTGTGCATCCCCTTCTCGCTACCAGTGGCACTCTTCATCGGGGAGTACTTCAAGGGTAAGCGCGTCGCTGGCGTCATCCGTTCGCTGACGGACCTACTGGCAGGTATCCCCTCGATCGTGTATGGTCTGTGGGGCTTCTACACACTGCGTCCGCTCATTGACATGATCGATGGGCCACAGGGCAATGGCTACGGCATCCTCACTTCGGTGCTGATACTGACCGTCATGATCATCCCCTATGCCTCGTCGCTCACGGCAGAGTTTGTCATGCTCACCCCTAAGTCGCTCAAGGAGGCTGCCTACAGTCTCGGCGCCACCCGCACGGAGGTGATCGGATCGGTCATCCTGCCCAACGCACGGAGCGGTATCGTCGCAGCTTATATCCTCGCTCTGGGACGAGCTCTCGGTGAGACGATGGCGGTAACGATGCTGATCGGTAACACGGACAAAATACCCACATCGCTCTTTGACACGGGACAGAGTATGGCTTCGCTGATCGCTAACCAGTTCAACGAGGCGCACGGACTCAAGCTCAGTTCGCTCATAGCGATCGCTCTCGTCCTCTTCCTCATCACAGCCATCATCAACGGCATTGTGAAGATTATCCTAAACAAGCAACGATCCTAACCTGAGACCATGGCATCACTCAAAGTAAGACAGGGCTGGGACCGCACGGTCTATCTAGTCAATATCGTACTCGCCTGCATCACCGTCATACCGCTCTTTCTCATCATCGGTAAGATCGTCCTAGAGGGTTACCAGCAGATCAACTGGGACTTCTTTACCAAGACGGCACCGACAGCTGTCGAGGCGATGATGGCTAAGCGCGCCAACACGATCGAAGGCTCTAGCACGATACTCCCAGGCGGTATCGCTAATGGTATCGTCGGCACCCTCCTCATGACCCTCGTAGCCTCTATCATCGCTATCCCCATAGGGCTCCTAGGCGGTATCTATCTCTCGGAGAATAGATCCACACGCCTAGCCAATGTAGTGCGCTTCGTCACGGACCTGCTACAAGGCACCCCCTCGATCGTCATCGGTATCATCGTATACGCTTGGGTCGTACTACCGATGCGAGGCTACTCAGCTCTAGCTGGTGCTGTGGCTCTGGCGATCATGATGCTACCGCTCATCATACGCTCTACCGAGGAGACGCTGGCGCGACTGCCTAAGTCCTTCAAAGAGTCGGCACTTGCTCTCGGATGCTCCTACCGCAAGATGGTCCTCAAGATCCTCCTCCCCTCTGCTATGGGTGGGCTGCTGACAGGCATCCTGCTAGCGGTGAGTCGTATCATCGGCGAGACGGCACCGCTCATCATGACCGCTCTAGGCAGTGCCCGCATATCGTGGACGCTCGACACGCCTTCGTCGGCCGTGCCGCTACTCATCTGGGAGTTTTACAGTGATCCCAACCTTCAGGAGATGATCTGGAGCTCTTCGCTCTTTCTCCTACTCCTAGTGCTCCTTCTAAACTTTATCGCCAAGCGTATCTCCGACCGGACACGCTACTAGTAACTTCTTTTTTTGTCCAAAGCATGACTCCAAACTCTATACAGACGACAACGCCCGAAGTGGTCCTCCAGCTAGACAACGTAAGCATCTGGTACACTCCTGAGAAGAGTGCCGTGACCAACGTATCTGCGGAGATCTACGACCACGAGATCACCGCCATCATGGGCCCCAGTGGTTGTGGCAAGAGTACCCTGCTACGTGCCATCAATCGTATGCACGAGCTTTACCCTGGCATACGTACCGACGGGCGCATCCTCCTACAGGGAGAGAATATCTTAGAGAAAGACCCGATGGTCGTCCGTCGTATGGCGGGGATGGTCTTCCAGCAGCCGAACCCCTTCCCGACGATGAGCATCGCCGACAATGTGATGGCGGGCTACAAGCTCAACGGCATCAAGGTCTCCAAGGCGCAGCGCGAAGAGATCCTCACCACCTCTCTGCAGTCGGTCGGACTCTGGGAGGAGGTCAAGGACAGACTAGACAAGCGTGGCTCCTTCCTCTCGGGGGGACAGCAACAGCGTCTATGCATCGCTCGTGCCTTAGCACTGCGTCCTCGGCTACTCCTGATGGACGAGCCCACCTCCGCACTAGACCCGATAGCGACCAATCGCATCGAGGAGCTGATCCTAGAGCTCAAGAAGGAGATAGCCATCCTCATCGTCACACACAATATGGGGCAGGCCGCACGTATATCCGACCGCTCGATGTTTATGTATCTCGGTGAGCTGGTCGAGTATGACCGCACCGACAAGATGTTTACCAACCCCAGCGATCAGCGCACCGAGGACTACCTACAGGGCAACTTCGGATAAAACATCGTACCTTAGATCTGCCATACAGACAGACACTCACACGATCAAGTAAAAAACGTAACTGTCACAACCTATGTCACCCAATATGGATCACCACGTCGTCCTGATCAAGGAAGACTTCAACGTACTCAACAAAGTGATCGCTCGCCAAGTAGAGATCATACAGCAGCTCCTCAGCGGGATCGTCGAGCCTGACGACTACGAGCACATCGAGATGAATGAGACGATCATAGATAGCCTAGAGGTCAAGATAAGGAGCGAGGTCATCAACGGGATCGTACTCTACACCCCTCGGGCCTCTGAGGCTAGGCGTATGTTTGCCCTGCACGATATGACCAGCTATCTAGAGCGCATCGGTGATCTGCTGCTCAATGTAGCCAACTTCACCCGTACGATCGACTCTAGCAATGGACTCTACCTCCAGTACGCTGGTACGCTACACGAGATGCTCTCGGAGACTTATCAGATGGTCACCGACGCGGTCACTTCGTTCTTTGCCGGAGACTCTGACCTCTCGCGACGAGTCATCCGTCGAGACACCCATGTAGACGATCTACACTATCAGATCAACGACTCGCTGCCCCAGGCACTCCTAGACGCAGAGCAGACTCCTGATATAGACTCCATACAGGCTTCACTAGCAATCAGTAGCATAGCCTACAATCTGGAGCGCATCGGCGACAATGCGACAAACATCGCCGAGGCGGCTATCTTCCATTCAGAAGGCAAGAACCTACTGCACGCTAAGAGTCAAAAAGTAGAGATACCCACCGAACAAGAGCTAGATAACTATGGACAAGAAGAAGTTTAGACTACTCCTCGTCGATGATGAGGAGGACCTCCGAGAGATACTCACCTTCAACCTCGCTGGCGAGGGATACCAAGTCTCCACAGCCGCCAACGCTGAGGAGGCACTCAAGATGCCACTCGAGGAGTATCACCTACTCATCCTCGACGTGATGATGCCTGGCATGAGCGGCTTCAAGCTCGCTGAGGTCATACGACGAGACAAGAAGCTCACCACACCCATCATCTTCCTCACTGCCAAGGATACTGAAAACGATCTCCTCACGGGCTTTAACATCGGAGCCGACGACTATATGGCGAAGCCTTTCTCTATCAAAGAGCTACAGGCGCGTGTCCAAGCGGTTCTCATGCGCTCCCTGCAGGGCGGACTAGACTTCGAAGAGAGTCAGATAGAGATCGGCACGCTCCTCATTGACCTAGATACCAAGCAGGTCTTCGTCAATGGCGAGCCTATCGATCTAACCAAGAAGGAGCTCGAGATACTCATCTTACTGGCACGCGACCCCAGCAAGGTCTTCTCACGTGAGGAGATCCTCGACCGCGTGTGGCGAGAGGATGTATTCGTTATGGAGCGCACCATCGACGTACATATCACCCGCATACGCAAGAAGCTACGTGGTAGCGGAGTCAAGATCATCAACCGCTCAGGCTTCGGCTATTGCCTCGTCGAGGAGGAGGCGCAGTAGTTCCCATTTACCTAACACACCCCTATCGTTACCGTCCTAACTATGAGCCAGTACAACTATAAGTCCAAAGTCTTTATCTCCGCAGCCCTGCTCTTTATCCTCTTTGGCGGGATCATCTACTTCGTACAGCGTGCCTCCGAAAAGGAGATCAAGACCAAAGCACTCGTGTCATACCTCGAGCAGGCCGCCGACTGTGTCGATAGTTACATAGCAGACTACGAAGCACACCCGCAGGTGCCAGGGCGTGACTCACTCTCAGCCTTTAGCAACTGGCCTAGTCAGGACGATCTAGGGCACTTCTTATCCTACCTCCCGGACAATCTACGCTTTACGATCATCAACCTAAAGGGCGACGTCTACTTTGACAACGTCACCCAAGGACCAATCCCTGAGAACCACCTCTCACGCGTAGAGCTACAGCAGGCCAACCTCAATGGCACAGGCACCTCCAAGCGGTATAGCGAGACGCTCCGTGAGGACTTCTACTACTTTGCCAAGCAGTACAAAGATCAGGGGTACTACATCCGTGTAGCTATACCCTACCATATAGACTATGTCAATTACTTTCGCTCCAATCACTTCTTCCTCCTCCTCATCGTCGGCATCTTCAGCCTAGCACTGCTGGCGGTGGTCTTCTTTACCGACCAATTCTCTCGCTCGGTGCGTAAGCTTCACGACTTTGTAGCGAAGGCGCAGGCTGGTGAGGAGTACGAGTCTGTCACTTTTCCCAAGAGTGAGATCGGAGAGCTAGGAGAGCAGCTCAAGAAGATCTTTAAGATGCTCGAGGAGAGCAAGAGCCGCTACGAGATCGAACGAGAGAAGCTCATACAGCACTTCGCTAGCTCCGACGCTGGCATCTCTTTCTTTAGTGCGGAGAGCAAGTTTATCTATGCCAATAGCCACTTCATACAGAATCTCAACACCCTCGTCGACACCCCCACCTTTATCATCGACGAGCGCATCCTCGACTACCCTGAGCTTTATCAGGTCAAGACGCTTCTAGCCGACCAAGAGGCTCACCCAGGTGCCGCTCCGCGCTCCACACGATACATCATCGACAAGGACGGGTCGCACATAGAGGTGCGCGCCCAGTTCTTCCCGGACAATAGCTTTGAGATCGTCCTGACCAATGTGACTAAGAAGGAAAACGATCGTCGCCTCAAGCACGACATGACTAATAGCATCGCCCACGAGCTACGCACGCCGGTCACTTGCGCCCGTGGTTACCTCGAGACAATACTCAACCAGCCACTCCCTGAGGAGAAGCAGCGCTACTTCATCGAGCGTACGTACAATCAGATGATCCGTCTCTCACAGCTCATCAGCGACGTCTCTATGATCACCAAGCTGGAGGAGGCGAGCGACCTCTACGCCCTGCAGGAGCTCACCCCGTACAGTGTCGTCGAGGAGGTCAAAGCAGCCCTAGAGATCAAGCTACAAGAGGCGCAGATGACCGTCTGCAATCGAATCCCCGAGCAGACCACCGTACAGGCCAATCACTCGCTACTCTATGCTGTCTTTGCCAATCTGACGGAGAATAGCATCCGCTACGCTGGCTCTGGCACCACTATAGAGATCGATCAGACGATGGAGGACGAGCACTACTACTACTTCACCTTTGCCGACAACGGACCTGGCATCCCCGAGAGCGAGAGCCTGGCTAAGATCTTCGACCGCTTCTACCGCATCGATGAGGGTCGCAGTCGTGAGATGGGCGGATCAGGACTGGGACTCTCCATCGTACGCAATGCTATACGCTTCCACGGTGGTGAGATCTCGGCGAAGAACAGACCCACGGGAGGTCTCGAGTTCTTCTTCTCGCTAGCCAAGAGCACCCCCGACAAGACAGCCCGAGAGCACTAGCTCGGGGCGACTGTTGCGGTCGAATCAAAGCGACTTCTGTCGATTAAAGCGACACTCCTCTGACAAAGGATAGCTTTCCAACATTGGAAGAGAAAGTTTCCAGCCTTGGAAAAATATATTTCCTCCCTTGGAAAAGAAAGTTTCCTCCCTTGGAAATTTACTTTTCCAAGGGAGGAGACGTTTTGGAAAGTTTACAAAACGATCCGACCCCTCCGCTTCTGACTCCTATCAGATAGCGGAGAGGTCGGAACAGCTTAGTGGAGACTGTTGCAAAAGTCAACAGTCTCACAATCTTGCTCGCAAGATTGTCTAGACTTTGCAGAAAGGATGAAGCGCAAGGCGCTGAGGGTGAGGTCTGAAGGGAGCATACATCCGTATGTGACCGAAGCCGAATCCCGAAAGCAACACAACGATTCGCCTTTATGCAACAGTCTCAAGACACAAAAAAGCACCGCCTGCGTAGGAGTGACCTTCGCGGGCGGTGATTTAGTTATGTAGCCTACAGCTCGAGGTGGCTTACTGCTTTTTGTCGAGCAGGTTGCGGATTTCGGTCAGTAGCTTGACTTCGTCAGAAGGCTCGGGAGCGGGTGCTTCGGGCTCCTCCTGCTTCTTCCTCAGACTATTGATCGCACGGATCATCATGAAGATGACAAGCGCGATGATGAGGAAGTCGACGACGTTCTGAATGAAGAGGCCATAGTTGAGCGTCGTAGCTGCAACAATCTCCTCGCCAGCAGCATTGAACTCAGCAGGCTTGATGACCCACTTTAGGTCGGTGAAGTTGATTCCTCCCGTAAAGAGTCCGACGATAGGCATCAGGATATCATCAACGAGCGAGGATACTATCTTGCCAAAGGCACCACCGATGATGATACCGACGGCCATGTCCATGACGTTGCCACGGAGGGCAAACTCCTTGAATTCTTGTTTGAAACTAGCCATACTGTTTTTATTTACTCAGTTCGTCAATAATTTCTGGTGTGCAGGCACAAAAAGCTGGGATCAGGTTGCGGTCGCCAAAGCCATTGTCTATGCGCGCCACATTGACCCAAAACTTATTGTCCTCGAGGTAGGGTAGTGCGAAGGCTGCCTGCTGACGAGTGTAAGCGTGATGCCACTCGTCGGCACAGACCTCATACTGAGGGTGCGGAGCGTTCTTGATGACGTTGTCCTCTGCGTCAGCCTTGCCAGAGGCAATGTCCTGAGCCTCCTGGTAGATCTGGTTCATCACAGCGACAAAGCGGTCTAGCTCAGCCTTGCTCTCGCTCTCGGTCGGCTCTATCATGAGCGTGCCGTGAACGGGGAAGGAAACCGTCGGAGCGTGATAGCCGAAGTCCATCAGACGCTTGGAGATGTCGCCCTCATCGACGCCTGCCTGAGCCTTGACGCCACGGCAGTCGAGGATCATCTCGTGTCCGACGAAGCCACGGTCGCCCGTGTAGACGACGCCGTAGTTGTCGTGGAAGCGTGCCTTCAGATAGTTAGCATTGAGGATCGCCATAGCGGTAGCCTGACGCAGTCCTTCGTAGCCTAGGAGGCGAATGTAAGCGTAGGTGATGACGAAGACACCTGCACTACCGAAGGGTGCTGCCGACACTTGGTTCGTAGCATCAGACCAGCGCTCCACATGCTTGGGAAGATGGGGTACCAAGTGCTCAGCGACACAGATTGGACCGACACCAGGACCGCCACCACCGTGCGGGATCGCAAAGGTCTTGTGTAGGTTCAGGTGGCAGACGTCAGCTCCCATATAGCCGGGGTTGGTCCAGCCTACCTGTGCATTGAGGTTGGCACCGTCCATGTAGACCTGTCCGCCGATCTCGTGGATGCGGTCGATGATGGTGCGGATATTGCTCTCGAAGATACCGTGCGTACTTGGGTAGGTAATCATGATGGCTGCGATACGATCCTTGTACTGCTCGGTGAGCTCCATAAAGTGATCCATATCGATATCGCCATTGTCTGCCGTGCGGACAGTAATGGTGTCAAAGCCTGCCTGTACCGCACTCGCAGGGTTGGTACCGTGTGCAGAGGCGGGTAGGATGATGAGGTCACGAGCACCCTGACCAGTAGCCTCTAGATAGCTACGTATGACACGCAGACCAGTGTACTCACCAGCAGCACCTGAGTTGGGCTGGAGCGAAGCACCCTTCATACCCGTAATCTCGCAGAGGAGAGCGGACAGATTGCGTATCATCTCTAGGTAACCCTCGACCTGGTCGTCGGGAGCGTAGGGATGGATATTGGCAAACTGTGGGTTGCTCAGCTGGGCTACCTCCGAAGCAGCATTGAGCTTCATGGTGCAGGAGCCTAGCGAAATCATAGACTGAGCCAGTGAGATATCCTTGCGGTCTAGTCGCTTGATGTAGCGCATCAGCTCGGTCTCGGAGTGATACTTCTGGAAGGTGTCATACTGCAGGAAGTCACTCTGGCGAGCGAACTTCTTGTCGAAGTAAACCTTCGTCTCATTGACCTCAACACCCTCGATGTCGCCCTCTTTGCCCTGGAGCTGTGCGAAGATGTAGAGAAGCACGGAGAGGTCGCTCTCGAGCGTGGTCTCATCGATGCTGATGCCGACGTGACGACCATCCTCGTAGTAACGCAGGTTGACCTGACAGTCGAGGGCGATATCACGAAGCTTCTCGGTAGTGAGTCCCTCGGGTAGCTCGATGTATAGGGTGTCGAAGAAGTTGTCGTTGAGCTGCTTGTAGCCCATCGCCTCAAGCTGCTCTGCTAGATAACCTGCATAAGCGTGGATGCGGTGAGCGATGTGGCGTAGACCCTCGGGACCGTGGTAGACAGCGTAGAAGCCGCTCATCGTAGCGAGCAGAGCCTGTGCTGTACAGATGTTGCTGGTAGCGCGCTCACGCTTGATGTGCTGCTCGCGTGTCTGCAGAGCTAGACGGTAGGCAGGACGACCGTAGGTGTCCTTGGAGATGCCGATGATACGTCCGGGGATGGTGCGCTTATAGTCCATCGTAGAGGCTAGATAGCCTGCGCTAGGACCGCCGAAGTACATGGGGATACCGAAGCGCTGTGCAGAACCGAAGACGATATCTGCGCCCCACTCGCCTGGAGGTGTGAGGAGCACGAGACTCATCAGGTCGGCGGCTACGGCTACACGTACACCTGCGGCCTTGGCACGCTCCATAAAGTCATGGTAGCAGTGGATGCTACCCTTTTCGTCTGGGTATTGAATGATAGCTCCGAAGACTTTGTCTGTAAAGTCAAAGGTCTCGTAGTCGCCTACGACAATCTCCATACCTTGCTGGGGAACGCGCGTCTGGATGACTGCCTGCGTAGAGGCAAAGACGCGCTTATCGATGAAGAGCTGGTTGGCACCGGCCTTCTTCTGCTCTCTCGAACGCTCGTTGTAGAGCATGAGGGCAGCCTCAGCACCTGCGGTCGCTTCGTCAAGTAGCGAGCAGTTGGTCAGAGGTAGTCCTGTCAAATCTGTAATGACGGTCTGGAAGTTAAAGAGTGCTTCGAGACGACCCTGTGATACCTCAGCCTGGTAAGGTGTGTAGCTGGTATACCATACGGGATTCTCTAGGACATTGCGGATGATAGGCTGTGGGGTTACGGTATCGTACCAGCCCATACCGATGTATGAGGTGAAGATACGATTGCGAGATCCTAGCTCGAAGAGATGCTCGCTGAGCTCACGCTCAGTCATTGGCTCGGGTAGGTCGAGAGGCTTCTCGAGGAAGATGCCCTCGGGGTATACCTTGTGCATTAGCGCGTCCACGCTGTCTACGCCGACGGTCTGAAGCATCTCTGGTAGGTCAGCCTCGGAGATGCCTATGTGACGATAGGCAAAGTTTCTTGTATCCATCTATTTTAGTTGATATAAGGGTTATTACTTTTTTCGTTGTATATGGTTGTGTGTGGTCCATGCCCTGGGTAGACGATGGTGTCGTCGGGCAGGGGATGCAGTTGGGTCTTGATACTATGGAGGAGTGTCTGGTAGTCTCCGCCTGGGAGGTCACTGCGCCCGATGTCGCCTCGGAAGAGTACGTCGCCTGTGAAGACGATCCGCTCGCTCGGTAGGTAGTAAGCGACATGGCCTGCTGTATGTCCTGGCACGAAGAGATCGTAGATAGGTAGCTCGCCCAGTCGTAGCGGCTGGTCGCTCGGCAGTGGATGGATCTGAGAGAGATCGAAGGCCCCTTCTGGTACCTCGAATCCCCAAGCGCGCATCTGCGCCTCGGGAGAGACCGCCTGTGCTAGCTCGACAGGGTGTGCATAAGCTTTTGCCTCGGGGAAGGTCTGGAGTGCCCAGGGCAAGCCCCAGAGATGGTCGAAGTGCAGGTGCGTGAAGAGGAGCAGGTCTACGCTCAGCTCCCACTGCTTGATGCGCTGTGCGAGACGCTCTTGCTCGCTTGCGGTGGTGCATCCGCAATCGATGATGGCTGCGTGACCGTCGCTGGTCGAGAGGAGGTAAGTGTTTTCCTGTATGACGTTACATACGAATGTAGATACTTCGCAGTTCATAGTCCTTTTCTGTTAGTTGGTTTGTCCTGCTTGGCGACATAGACGATCCATTTGTCCTGATAGTAGTCGGGGTAGTCGGCCAGTGTACTGATCGCGGTGAGCTGTGCGGGCACGCCTGCTTGCGCTATCTCCTCGCTGAGGTCGCCACCTTTGAGACAATAGATGCCGGAGCGGGAAGCTTGTGAGCCTTGGAGCAGATGCTGCGTGTACTCATAGAGACGCCCCAGTGGCATGGCAGCGCGTGACACGATGTAGTCGCAGTGGAGACCGCTGCTCTCGACACGAGTGTGGTGTGTAGAGACATTGGATAGACCTATCTCGTCAGCGATGGACTGAGCTACGTGGAGCTTCTTGGCAATGCTGTCGATCAGCAGGAACTTGTACTGAGGATATAGGATAGCTAGCGGGATGCTGGGGAAGCCTCCGCCACAGCCCACGTCAGCAATGGTGTAGCTGGTCGGCTCATTGGGCAGAAGCCACGCGAGTGCCAGTGAGTGCATCACGTGGTGCAGGTAGAGATTGTCTATGTCTCGCCGGGAGATGACGTTGATGCGTGCGTTCCACTCTTTGTAGAGCGGATAGAGCGCGGTCAACTGCTGCTGGGCAGTTGGGGAGAGCGCAGGAAACTGCCTCAGGAGCCTATCCAATTGCTCCGTTGGGGTAGTGCTTGGTGTGATGGGCATCTCTAGGGCGCACGGTTAATAGGGGAGAAACGTCATATCTCCCCACAAATGTACGAAAAAAGAGCACAACCCACGATGTAGTGAGTTGTGCTCTTGAGGGCAATCGTATTAGAAGTTTGGAACTGTGTCAAATGTTGATTTCTAAACGGCAATCGTTTTGTATGGGTGGATCTATTTGTTCGCCAGACAAATAAAGATTGACCATTAGTCGATTGTCAATATCGAACGAATACATGGATCCGCCCCTGTACGAGCCACAATTCGCTTCGGTGGACATTTGAAATAGCTCCTATATGACAAGTCAGTTACTTCTTAATTTTGCTTGACTTGGGGCGTAGATATCTGTCCCTACGACACTCCTGAGAGCAAAAGAATCTCGTAAGAAACCCGATGAGTCATAGCTGCGGGGCAAAAGTAGCAAAGCTCCAAACGACTGGACGGGGGGCAACGTTGTTAGTTTATCGGCTCCTTGTGGGTCGGACTAGACTCACAAGAGGAAGGTGTGTGCATACCGATTGCCGAGACGGTCGATGACTACGACAAGGTAGCTCTCACCCTTTGGAAGAAAATTTAACCCAACAGATGAGGTCTCGTCTGCTATCGTCAGGCTACGGATGAGTCTAGCAGACATGTCGTAGACGGAGATAGTTTGAGGCTCCGCCCCACTCCACAGTAGCTTATCCCCTTCGACCCACAGCTTTGTTGTAGTCTCTAGTCCAGACTGTACAGCCACAGGATAAGATACATAGTCGCAATCATTTCCATACTTTGCCTTGTAATTGAATGTGGAGCTGCGGAAGCACCTCAACTTTTCATTCTTACTATCGAACAGCTTTATGTCTCCTGTAGGGTCATACACAAGAGGAAATATCCCCTGCAGGTTATCTCGCTCCTCACAGCCTATAAGCTGCGTGAAGCTCCTGCGCAGGGTGTCTACGACCGACCCTTCAGCTGTCTTATAGCGCACATCTATTTTGTAGAGCTGTCGTATCAACTGATGACCATCTATATCGACTAGCTCACGCTTCTCTACGATAGCCTTGGCACCTAAGATGCCATGTCTTTGGGGATCCATCTGCAGATAGTTAAACCCGATGGGTACCTCCTCTCCCTCCTGAGCATCAAGGTCATACTTGAGATACTTCTTACCATCGCATAGGTCGTAAGCCTTAGCACCCTCATAAAGCACCAGCCCAGTCTTGCAGTCGAATAGATGTCCCCTCTCGTTATAAAACTCTGTAACAGTCTTAAGACAAGGGGTCTCATCTACGACTGTATCCTGGACGATAGCCACCTTGATGTATCCATACTCATATCCGTAGGGAACTCTCAAGGAGGCAATGTCGTAATACCACTCCGACCCTACGCCAGCATGTAGTGGCAGTGTCTCCTGAGCCAGTAAGTTTGCTCCAAATGACATCACCATAATAAGTGATGCGATCATCATTCTACTATTCATAATCACTTTATTTTTCAATGTTAACAACAAAGTATCCTCCTTTCTGTACGCTGAAGTCTCCTTGAATCGAGACTTCAGAGCTGTTTAATATCATTGACTCCCCTTCTCCAATTTCCACAAATAGGAGTCGATTGAAAAGTTCACATTAATCTTATAGAACAGAGACTTTTGAAGACTGAATAACTAATTCCCCTCCTAATAGTATCGTTAGAGAACCCAATATATTTGTTTGATCCGCATTGATATACAAGTTCTCTCCTTCAGATATTGTTACATCCTCTGTTTTGGGTAAGATAGCTTGTTTAGTAACAAAAGAATTGTAAGAACCACTCTTTGAAACAGTAGTAGAAGAAGTCCTATATGAACTATTAAGATAGGACTTGGTAATACCTTGTAGCCCAAAATGAATTCGATTGATTTGATCAGGCGTTAATACCCAGGGCTGACGCATTATAATTCTATATCGAAGATTTCCTCTGGAGTCATACGTG
>ENA-OOZG01001750-OOZG01001750.1-human-gut-metagenome-genome-assembly--contig:-NODE-1750-length-14758-cov-3.098211_pt1 | contig 14758 bp, 10 predicted proteins | sample MGYA00241706_ERZ501384 | MGnify/ENA primary metagenome ERZ501384 (study PRJEB25962, sample SAMEA2042742) | human gut metagenome | biome: human gut; feature: human-associated habitat; material: faeces... | reverse complement strand
ACAGGCAGGTGACCATGTGGTCTCCGCTACCGTGAACAAATCGGGTTTCTTAAAATGTCGTGCAGACCGTGTCGGCGATGATACGACGCTGGCACAGATCATCCGCCTGGTGGAAGAAGCCAGCGCCAGCAAGGCTCCGATTGCACAGCTGGCAGATAAGGTGGCAGGGGTCTTCGTGCCTACGGTCATGACCATTTCCCTGATCACTCTGATCGTATGGCTGCTAAACGGCGCCACCGCGGAATTCGCTATTTCCACAGCCATTGCCGTACTGGTGATTTCCTGTCCCTGCGCGCTGGGACTGGCAACTCCGGTGGCTATCATGGTGGGGACTGGCGTAGGTGCCGGCAACGGCATCCTGATCAAGACCGGGGAAGCCCTGCAGCAGGCTAAGGAGATCGACACTGTGGTGCTGGACAAGACCGGAACCATCACAAGCGGCAAGTTAAAGGTAGAAGAAGTAGGTGGTTATCAGAGTGATTTCCCTGCGGATGCCATGATGCAGATCGCGGCGGCACTGGAGAAAAAGAGTGAGCATCCGCTGGCAGTGGAATGGGCAGAGCAGTTCGGTCTGGCAATTCCCGAGATCGTGGATTTCAAGGCAACCTTTGGCCGTGGTGTGGAAGGTGCTCTGGCAGCAGATTTCCATGCAGAGAAAGTTGCAAAAAAGGATGGTCCCACGGCGGTATTTTATGCAGGAAAAAGGGATAGTACTGCGGATGTACCGGAAAATTCAGGCAAGATCGCAGAACAGAATCCGGCAACCGGAATTGCAAGATCAGATGCAGACAGTGTGACATTCCCGGCAGGCACAAAATTCTATGTAGGCAATCTTGCATTTTTACAGGAGAAGAATATCACACTGCCGCAGGGAGCTGCAGAAGGTCTGAACCGGATGGCGGACGAAGGCATGACACCGCTTCTGGTGGCGCAGGAAGGAAGATTCTTAGGCATCATCGGTGTATCAGATACTGTCAAAGCCACCTCCTATGAAGCGATTAACGCATGGGAGAAAATGGGTGTCAGAGTCATCATGCTGACCGGAGACAACCGCCGCACTGCGGAAGCCGTACGGCAAAAGCTTGGCATCTCCGAAGTCGTGGCAGAGGTACTGCCGCAGGATAAGGAGAAAAAGGTCAGTGAACTGAAAGCACAGGGACACAAGGTGGCAATGATCGGTGACGGTATCAACGATGCTCCCGCACTGGCGGCAGCAGATGTGGGTATGGCCATCGGCGCAGGTACCGATGTCGCCATGGAGAGTGCTGACATTATCCTGATGAAAAACGATCTTCGGGATGCGGTGACTGCCATGAAGCTGAGCCGTGCCGTGATCCGCAATATTAAGGAAAACCTGTTCTGGGCATTTTTCTACAACTGCATCGGCATCCCCCTGGCAGCCGGTGTGTTGTATCCGGCGTTCCAGATCCGGCTGAATCCCATGTTCGGCGCGGCAGCCATGAGCTTAAGCAGTATCTTCGTCGTGGGAAATGCCCTGCGACTGAGAGGCTTTAAGAGCGGATTCACCCCGCTGAAAAAGGAAGCACCGGAAGTAACCCGTAAGGAAATCGAGATAACGCATGCAGCTGCGGAGGGAGAACAGTGCATACTGAAGACCCCCGCAGAGCAAAATAACAGACAAGATGTAAAGCAGGAGAAAGAGAGGACAAACACAATGACAAAAGTAATCAGTATCGAAGGAATGATGTGCAACCACTGCACCGGAACCGTACAGAAGGCACTGGAGGCAGTAGAAGGCGTGAAAGCCGTTACCATGAGCCTGGAGCAGAAAAACGCTACCGTGGAACTGGCTTCCGATGTGGCAGATGAGGTATTGACTAAGGCTGTGGTGGACGCAGGATATGAAGTGAAGGGCGTTACTGCAAAATAAGGCTGCCCTTTGTTGTCGGATAGGAATAGCAAATGATGAAAAAATGGCGCCGCCACCGTGTTGCGGTCTGCTTTATGAGCAGACGGAATGCGGTGACAGCGCCATTTGGGTCTATAGCGAAAAAAGTGCTTTCCAGATACTTTTTTTATGTAGATATCATAGATTTTTGTGCGCGGTGGGTCTATACAGAAAAAATATCATTTTAGAGACTCATATCATGAAAAATGAGTATCTGGAGAGCAAATTTTTTTCTATAGACCCAAAGTGAATCTTCTGGAGTGATATTATGGCAGAAAAGGGGATCAGAAAACAAGATTTTTCTGCATAGACCCATGACTGATATCTCTTTATAATCATGCACGTCTGTTGTGAAATAGCGTAAGTGAAAGTGTATCAATCAATCGTATCATGGAAAATGCAAAGGGGAAATTATGCATTTTCGAAAGATTCTATATAAAGTTTATACTTTCTTAATTGATTTTCTTACGCTATGTGTTATATTAACTATAGAACAGATGAAACAAGAGAGATTTTGAGATCGTGACATCTGTTTGACGAAGGAACGCTAAAAGAAATTTGAAGGTAAGGATTCAAACGAAAGCAGTTCATCGTCTAAGAAATTAACCAGATAAACAAAATTGCATAACCTTATGTGAGGAGGCGAACGATTATGAATATTGATAAATTTACACAGAAATCCATAGAAGCCGTCAACGGCTGTGAAAAGCTCGCCATGGAATATGGCAACCAGGAGATCGAGCAGGAGCATCTGCTGTACAGTCTGCTGACGTTGGATGACAGCCTGATCTTAAAGCTTGTGGAAAAGATGGAGATCCAAAAGGATCACTTTGTAAACCGTGCAAAACAGGCTTTGGAGAAAAGAGTAAAGGTGCAGGGTGGTCAGCCTTATGTCGGTCAGTATCTGAACAAGGTACTGGTCAGCGCATCAGATGAGGCAAAGCAGATGGGAGATGAATATGTCTCCGTTGAGCATCTGTTCCTTGCTATGATCAGGAATCCCAACAAGGAGATTGCCGAGATCTGGAAGGAATACGGCATCACAAGAGAGCGTTTTTTACAGGCTCTGTCTACCGTAAGAGGCAACCAGAGAGTTACCAGTGACAATCCGGAGGCTACTTATGATACTTTGGAAAAATACGGTCAGGATCTGGTGGAGAAAGCGAGAAACCAGAAGCTGGATCCTGTCATCGGACGAGACAGTGAGATCCGTAACGTGGTACGTATCCTGTCCCGTAAAACGAAGAACAACCCTGTATTGATCGGTGAACCCGGTGTCGGTAAGACCGCTGTGGTGGAAGGGCTGGCACAACGTATTGTAAAAGGTGATGTACCGCAGGGACTGAAAGATAAGAAGATTTTCGCATTGGATATGGGTGCACTGGTAGCCGGCGCAAAATACAGAGGTGAATTTGAGGAACGTCTGAAAGCCGTACTGGATGATGTGAAGAACAGCGACGGACAGATCATTCTGTTCATTGATGAGCTGCATACCATTGTTGGTGCCGGTAAGACAGATGGCGCTCTGGATGCAGGCAATATGTTAAAACCTATGCTGGCCCGTGGTGAACTGCACTGTATCGGTGCTACCACACTGGATGAATACAGACAGTATATTGAAAAAGATGCCGCTTTGGAACGGCGTTTCCAGCCGGTTATGGTAGAAGAACCTACTGTGGAGGACACGATTTCTATCCTGCGTGGACTGAAGGATCGTTACGAAGTATATCATGGTGTTAAGATCATGGATAATGCGCTGGTAAGTGCAGCGGTACTTTCCAACCGTTATATCACCGACAGATTCCTGCCGGATAAGGCGATCGACCTGGTGGATGAAGCCTGCGCCCTGATCAAGACCGAGATGGACAGTATGCCTACGGAGCTGGATGAACTGCAACGTAAGGTGACACAGCTGGAGATCGAGGAGACTGCTCTGAAAAAAGAGGATGACCGGATCAGTAAGGAACGTCTGGCTGATCTGCAGAAGGAACTGGCAGAGTTAAAGGATCAGTTCAATACGAGAAAAGCACAGTGGGATAACGAGAAGGCATCCGTAGATAAGCTTTCCAAGCTGCGTGAGGACAGAGACCGTATCAACAATGAGATCCAGATCGCAGAGCGGGAAGGAGACTATGAGAAAGCGGGCAGATTAAAATACAGCGAACTTCCTGCACTGGAGAAACAGCTGGAGCAGGAGGAAAATAAGGTCGGCGAATCGGATATGTCGCTGGTACATGAAAAGGTGTCTGAGGAAGAGATCGCAAGGATCATTTCCCGCTGGACCGGCATACCGGTAGCAAAACTGACCGAGAGTGAGCGTAACAAGACCCTTCACCTCGACGAAGAATTGCACAAACGTGTAGTTGGACAGGACGAAGGCGTGACCAAGGTTACTGAAGCCATCATCCGTTCCAAAGCCGGTATCAAGGATCCCAGCAAGCCCATAGGTTCTTTCCTGTTCTTAGGACCTACCGGTGTAGGTAAGACGGAGCTGGCGAAGAGCCTGGCAGCAGCACTGTTTGACGACGAGAACAACATGGTCCGTATCGATATGAGTGAATACATGGAGAAATATTCTGTCTCCCGTCTGATCGGTGCGCCTCCCGGATACGTAGGATACGAAGAGGGCGGTCAGCTGACCGAAGCTGTCCGGAGAAAACCTTACAGCGTGGTATTGTTTGATGAGATCGAAAAGGCACATCCGGATGTATTCAATGTACTGTTACAGGTACTGGATGATGGGCGTATCACCGATTCTCAGGGTCGTACTGTAGACTTCAAGAATACCATACTGATCATGACCTCCAACATCGGCGCAAGCTATCTGTTGGACGGTATCAACGAAGACGGCACCATCAAACCGGAGGCAGAGGCAGCAGTCATGAACGATCTGCGTGCTCATTTCCGTCCGGAATTTCTGAACCGTCTGGATGAGACGATCCTGTTCAAGCCTCTGACCAAAGATAATATCGGCGGTATCATTCATCTGATCATTGCCGATCTGAACAAGCGTCTGGAGGATAAGCAGTTGACGATCCGTTTGTCGGACGAGGCTATGCAGTACATCGTGGATAACGCGTATGATCCGGTCTATGGTGCACGACCTCTGAAACGTTATATTCAGAAGTATGTGGAGACCCTGGCTGCCAAGATGATCCTGGCAGATCAGGTGGAGGAGGGCGATACCATCGTCATTACCGTAGAGGACGATAAGCTTTCCGCCAAATGTGAGAAAGGCTCTAAAAATAAATAAACAGTAATACGAAAAGCGAAAGTGGCAGACTTGTCATTTTCGCTTTTTTCGTTTAAGATGTTATAGTAATAATATTTTAAAAGCGAGGTTTTTTTATGATACCACAGGATCCGGTCATGTTATTAAGCTTTATCAATCTGAAACTCCGTGACTACTACGGAAGCCTGGAGCAGCTCTGCGATGATCTTGATGTGAAGGAACAGGAGATCAGGGATAAGCTGGCATCCATCGATTATCATTACAATGAAGAGAGGAATCAGTTTGTATAATACAACCAGCAGTCTTACAGGGAAAAAGGGAACCAGATGTCTGATCTGCACCGGCTGCGGCAGATGTCCCGGAGTGATCCGGGGGATGCAGGTGGTGACGGAAAAGCTGGAGCTTCCTCCGTTATCTTTACAGAATCCGGAAGGTATCCGGCTGATGACAGTGGATATCGGAACGACTACCATTGCTATGCAGCTCTATGATGCAGACGGTAAAGTAGTGGACAGTTTTCCGAGTGTGAATCCACAGGTCAGCTACGGTGCCGATGTACTCTCACGGATAGAGGCGGCAAGGGATCCGGGGAAAGCAGCGGATATGCAGAAAAAAGTCCTGGACCTCATTGAAAAGGGAGCGCAGCGTTTTTCCAAAAAGCTGCAGGAGAAGGAGTCTATACAGATGGTCATTGCGGCGAATACCACTATGACCTATCTGCTGATGGGCTGGGATCCGGCAGAGCTGGGCAGGGCACCTTTTCAGGTAAGTCATTGCGGAGCTGTGGACACGCAGATCGCAGGCATTTCCTGTCATATCATTCCCGGATTGTCTGCTTTTGTCGGCGGGGACATCACAGCAGGAATACTGGCCTGTCAAATGTTGGAGCAGAAGGAGCCCATGCTGCTCATCGATCTGGGTACCAACGGTGAGATGGCGCTGGGGAACAGACAGAAGCTGTATGCCTGTGCCACGGCGGCCGGACCTGCCTTCGAGGGCGGGGCAAACCGTGGTATCTGGGGCGCGGATATGGTGAATTTGTTACAAAAGCTTTTGGAAGAGGGATTGATGGATCGGCAGGGACTGTTAAAGGAACCCTATTTTACGAAGGGGATCCGTATCGGAGATGTACTTGTCACGAAAGAAGCCGTGCGTGCGGTACAACTGGCGAAGGGAGCCATTGCCGCAGGCATAGAGATCCTGACGGAAAGCTATGGAATCAGATTTTCGGATATTTCTAAGGTAGTGCTGGCAGGAGGCTTTGGCTATTACCTGGATCCGAAGGCAGCTGCAGCCATCGGACTGCTTCCGAAGGAACTTACAGATCGTACCGTGACCGGCGGCAACACGGCACTTAGTGGTGCTGCACTGGTGGGAAACAGGATGCTGACCGGACAGCTGCGAGCATGGGATGATCTGCACCGGCGGCAGGAATTGCAGATTCAGATATTGAATCTGGCGGAGCAGGTAAAATTCACAGAAACATTCTTGAAAAAGATGGATTTTTGTTGAAATTGCGCAAAAAAGTATAACAAAACGCATAAAATGTTGTTTCATTATAGCAAAAATTATGGTATACTTCTTAATATGATTACATGTACCGGAGGATATTGTATGAGTACGAATGTTGAGAAAACAAAAAAATCTCTTTTTGCGGGGAAAAAAGAGAAAGCTTCCAAAAAGAAGCCAAAACCTGAGAAAAAGGTAACAAAAGTACCGAAGGAGAAGGCTGTAAAGACAAAGACACCGAAGAAGACATCCGGCAGGAGTGGGAAAAGCTCCAAACTGTTCAGTATACGCAATAAGATCGTAGTATGTTTCCTGGTGCCAATCGTGTTCATGATCATTATCGGCATTTCGGCATACCAGAAGTCTGCGGAAGGCTTAAGTGAGAAATATACAGATTCCACGTTACAGACTGTGCGCATGGCAACGGAATATCTGGAGATGACTTGTGATTTTATCCGTTCCGAGGGCTTAAAGTATGCGTATGACGATGATCTTCGGAAATATTTCCTGGGAATGTTCGAGGATAATCCGGTAGACAAGCTGAACTTCCTGACAGCTACGAAGTCGAATCTTTTATCGGTGCAGACGTCGAATCCGTTCATCAGTCATATGCACATTATTCCCAAGGAAGGTGTGGGACTTTTGTCTACCAAGCTTTCTTCCGGTGTGGATGGATTCCTGGATGAATATAAGGAGTCGGTAGCTTCCGGCGAAGGCAGAAGAAGCATCCCACAGTGGATCGACAGCCATCCGGTGCTGGATGAAAAGGTAAAAGAGACGCAGCAGGACTACATATTGTCTTTCCAGATGATGAGCCAGTCTAACAATGCCTGCGTTGTTATTGACATGAAGCCTTTGGCTATTACGAACTTTTTGAAGGAGATCGATATCGGTGATGACAGTATCATCGGATTTATCACTCCGAGTGGAAGAGAACTGGTAGTGGAGCAGCTGGAAGACGGTGAAGAGAGTACTCTGGCTGAGGATGAGAAAGTATTCGTCAATCAGGAATTTTATAATGGGGTAATGGAGCAGGCAGTATCGGATTCCGGCACTGCGGAAGTGGAGTTCCGTGGAGAAAAATACCTCTTTATCTATAGCCGCAGTGCGGAAGTGGGCTTTACCACCTGTGCACTGGTGCCTATGCGTGTGGTGACCAGCCAGGCTATGGAGATCCGTAATATGACCATTGGACTGGTGCTTCTGGCATGTGTGATCGTTGTGATCGTGGGTATCTTTATTACTGCCGGTATTGAGAATAACATGAAACGAATCTCCAGAAAGTTCGGTGATGTTGCACAGGGCGATCTGACCGTGACGGTATCTGCCAAGGGACATGATGAGTTCCAGGATCTGGCAGGATCTGCGACCAATATGATCACGAATACCAAGAAGCTGGTAAATCAGGTAAGCAATGCCACCGGAGAACTGGAAGTATCCGCACAGAATGTAGGACAGGCTTCCGAATTGATCCATGAGTATTCCCAGGATATTACCAGAGCCATCGGAGAGATCAACGAAGGCATGGAAGAACAGTCCAGACATGCACAGGAATGTGTGGAGAAGACAGATGTCCTCTCCAATGAAATGCAGGAAGTAAGCCGCGTGGTAGAACGTGTTGAGAAACTGGTGGATGAGACCGAGGGTATGATCAACAAAGGAATGGAGATCGTACAGGTACTGGGTGACAGAGCCGGTGAGACGACCAAGATGACTGCAAAGGTAAGTGACAGTATCGAATCTCTTCGTAAGGAATCCGCGATCATCAACAGCTTTGTCGGTACGATCACGGAGATCACGGAGCAGACCAATCTGCTGTCCCTGAATGCTTCCATTGAGGCAGCCAGAGCGGGAGAGGCCGGAAGAGGTTTCGCTGTGGTAGCGGAAGAGATCCGCAAGCTGGCAGATGATTCCGCCAAGGCGGCCGGTGAGATCAGCAATAATGTTGCGAACATTACTGCACAGACGCAGAACAGTGTAGACAGCGCAAGCCAGGCACAGGCGATGGTAGAGCTTCAGACCAAGGCAGTGGACGAGGTAATTGCAGTATTCCGTGAGATGCAGGCTCGCATGGGGCAGCTGATCGAGGGATTGAAGGATATTGCAGCAAGTACAGAAAAGGCTGATGGCGAACGTAGTGCAGCGGTAGCAGCAGTGAAGAATATTTCGGATATCATCGAAGAGACTGCGGGAAGTGCCGAGACTGTTAATGATGTGGCTAATAAGTTGCTTGAGCATGTAGAGAAGCTGAGCAATACGGCAAGTGTACTGGATGAGAATATGGAAGGTCTCAAGAACGAGATTTCTGTATTCAAGATTTGATGACAGACATAGAACAGAAAGGAACTTTGGAGTTTTGTGCTCCGAAGTTCCTTTTTTGCTGCGAGGAATTGCCGTTTGTCCGGATGCATATATTTTCTGTGAAAGCAGTAAGCGGATGGATGAAAATGAAAAAAACGCTGGTGGGAATTCTGGTTTTTGATATGATCATGGGAATGTTATGCCTGTGGGCCGGAGGAAAACGTCAGGATACTACAGCACCTGCTTCGCAGGAAGTATCGACCGGGAAGATCACCGGAGAGGAAGATGTGGTGAAAAAGATTGCGCTGACGTTTGATGACGGTCCGCATCCGAGGTATACAGAACAGCTTTTGGATGGTTTAAAAGAACGAAATGTGGTGGCAACTTTTTTTGTGACCGGGGAGAATGCACAGAATTATCCCAATATTATCCGGAGAGAACAGGAGGAAGGACATCTGATCGGAAACCATACGTACAGTCATATCCAACTCACCTTCGGGAACAGGGAAACGTTCCGGGAGGAACTGGTAAAGACCAATGAGATCCTGGAAAATATTACCGGGGAAAAGGTGAGCTTCGTTCGTCCACCCTATGGAAGCTGGGACAAAAGTTTTGAAAAAGAATTAAATATGTTCCCGGTGCTGTGGAATATTGATCCACTGGACTGGTGCTCCCACAATGCAGAGTGTATTGCGGCAAAAGTGGTGGAAAAGGCCGGAGACGGTGATATTATTTTAATGCACGATTATTATGATACTTCTGTGACTGCTGCACTGGAAGTGGTGGATGTTCTGCAGAAACGTGGATTCCAATTCGTAACAGTGGAGGAAATATTGTTTGACTGAAAGCTTCAAGTGTGCGTATAATTGTCATGAAAATTACAGATGAGTTTGGAAACTGAGAAAGAAAACCTATGATAAAAATAGCATTTTGTGATGATGATCTGTCGGTACTGAGAGAACTTGGTGCGCTGATGGACAAGTATCGGGTAGAACGGAATCAGGATATTATATATGCCTCATTTAACAGTCCGCTGGAGCTGCTGACGGAAGTGGAGAGAGGAACGAGGCTGGATATTATTTTTCTGGATGTGCTGATGCCTGCGCAGAACGGTATCAGTACGGCCAGAGAAATCCGGCAGTATGATACTTCGGTAAAGATTATCTATCTGACATCTTCGGCAGAGTATGCTGTGGATTCTTATTCGGTAGGCGCATATTTCTACCAGTTGAAGCCTATCTGGCAGGAAAGTTTTTACCGCCTGATGGATTCTGTACTTTCGGAATGCCACAAAGATAAGGAAAACAGCTTGATCCTGCGCAGCAGAACCGGAATCACCAGACTGGATCTTGACCGGTTGCAATATTGTGAGGTGATGGGACGGACACTTTTGTTCCACCGTAAGGACGGAGAAGTACTGGACAGTATCGGCAGATTGGATGATCTGTGCGAACAGTTGAAAGATTACGAACAATTTGTCCGCTGCCACAGGTCCTATCTCATCAATATGGATTATGTGCAGAATATTTCCAGTAAGACCATCACCATGACAGATGGCATACAGATTCCGATCCCTCATGGAAAATATTCGGAATTAAAAGATAAATTTTTTGATTATTTCTTTCGTAAAAACCAAACATTTTTAGCATAGAATTACCCTGCAAGGCGACCGGAGAATCTTTCTCCGGTCGTTTTATAACATATTTGGGTCGATTGGTGTCATGAAGAGTCTGAAACGGGTAAAATACGGTACAATATGTTCAGACAACAGAAAAATGTTGTAAGAAGGAGGAAATATATTATGAAGAACAAAACTTTTGCATGTGTGATGGGACTGGTACTGGCATTGTCTCTGACAGCCTGCGGTGAGGAAGAGGTAATTGTGGAGAACACCAACGAAGAAGTGTCTGTAGAAGTACAGACCCAGGAAGCAACAGAAGCTCCCACAGAGACTGTAGCAGAGACGGGTACAGAAGCAGAGGGCGGTCCCCTGTTACAGGTGGCAGTTATGGAGATCCCGGATCTGAGTGGTACAGAATGGAACTTTGCCGGCGGTATGATCGATGGTGTTGAGATGGAAGAAGAGGATCTGAACGCAACACTGGAGACTTATGGCGGTACCTTACAGCTTGTATTTGGTGAAGACGGTGCAGTTACCATGGTACAGGGCGGCGGAAATGCAGAAGGTACTTATGAGTATTCCGATGACAACACAGCTATCAAGATGACACTTGATTTTGGTGGAACAGAGGTTACCTATGCCGGATTTTTGTCTGAGGTGGGAGATACTGTAACACTGATCGCTATGTCTGATATGAATGGTTATGACGGACTTTATTTTGTACAGTAAGGTACAATAAGAAATTTTGAGAGCATAGAAGGAATGAAAAGGGGAGGGGAGAAGTAACGATGGAGATTATAATTATCGTATTGCTGCTTGCCTCCCTTTTTGGTGTCTGGCTTGTATCGGTACGGCGTAAGCTGGAGCTACAGGAAGAAAATATTCAGAATGCCATGCATCAGACTCTGGTACAGCTTTCTGCAGAACGGGAATCTTTGGAAAGACTGGCGGAGCTTCTCGGACATACCATGGATGCAGAGACTTTTAGAAAAATGAAACTTTCTTTGGAGAGTGCACAGAATGTCGAAATGACCGGGATGCCGGAGTGGATAGCAGAACAACAGAGAGAATTATTAAGAGTACAGAAAAATATTGCAGAGATCTCGGAAACCATGCCTCTTTTGCAGGCACAGGAGACTTATCAGAAATACTGGAAAGCAACAAAAAGTTATGAACATATGGTGAAGACCAGTGAACTGATCTATAACGATTCTGTGGAAAACTATAATTGTATGCTTCACAGAATACCGGATCGTATCGCAGCGGGAATCTGCGGATATCACCGGAAAAAATTAATTGAGATCATGTAATCCATATACATTCTTAAGGAGGGTAAAACGATGGGATTATTTACAAACAACAAAAAGTTATGTCCGATCTGCGGAAGTCCGACACCGAGACTGCTGGCTTCAGCGGTGGAGGGGCAGAATCTCTGCAAGGAGTGTGCAGCCAAGATCGATCTGCCGGATGGTGTGTTCAATTCCATGACGCTGGATGATTTCCGGGAATATATCAAGTGTTATGATGCCAACAAGCCGCTGCGTGACAGCTTTACAGAGACTTACCGTTATGATTTCGGATTTTTCAAGGGAAGCCTGGTACTAGATATGGATCACCAGCTACTGCGACTGGGAGTCGTTGACGGAGCATTTGCCATGGAACCCTCTGACATTAAGTCCTTCCGTATTCTGGAGGATGGAGAGGTACTGTACGAAGGAGAAAAGGGGAACTTCCGGAGCTACAAGAGCAATATTAAGGAGCGTTTAGATGAGTTAAAGCCCAGGATCGACGAATACAGAATGCTGCGGCATCAGTATGAGATGATGGAAGAAATGCGTCGTAACATGGAGGACAGCAGAAGAGACGACAACTTTAGAAGAGACGATAACTTCAGAAGAGATGATCCGGATTACAGAGACCGTATGACCGAGCCGGATTTCAATATTCCGAATCCGATAGAGAAATTCGCTGTAGAGATCACGCTGGAGCACCCTTACTGGAAGAGCTTCTATAAGGAGACGGGAGCACCGAAATTCAATTCCGATCAGCCCAGCACCATCGATTATCTGGATGATTATACCCAGAAGACGGAAGGACTGCATGCACTGGCGCAAAATCTGATGCAGATCATCGATCCCCAGGTACAGGAACAGGTAATAGATCTCCACGCCGCAACCCAGAGTACGCAGAGTGCACCGCAGGCCGCACCCGTACAGGCAGAGGATCCCACCGTGGCACTGCCTAAGTATAAGGCACTGCTGGATGCAGGTGTCATTACGGCAGAGGAATTCGAAGCGAAGAAGAAACAGCTGCTGGGACTGTAAACCTGGTATTACAAGAATTCAGATTAGGAGGTAGTAAATGAAAAAGATATTACAGAGAATCGGACTGCTTGCAGCGACAGTGCTGCTGCTTGCAGCTGCAGGTTTGGTGACATTCGGAGGAATTCTCCGCAGACGTAGTAAAATTCATCTTTAAAGGGAAACGCCACATAAAAATTGCGTAAAAAGTAGATATATTTTAAATTGACGAGCACATGGCTGTTGGATATACTATAACTGTATCACGTTTTAAACGATGTGATACGGAAAGCAGGATCCGACAGCCATGAGCAGTTTACAAAAGAAAGAAACATTATTAATCGTTGATGATTCAAAATTTCAAAGAGTAGTGATCAGACAGTCTCTCGGGGAGTATTTTAACTTCGCAGAGGCTGTTTCCGGTGAAGAATGTCTTACGATCATGGAGAAGGAAAGCGATGCCATTGATCTGGTGCTGCTGGATCTGGTCATGCCGGGGATCGACGGCTTCGAGGTATTGCGCCGCAGACAGAATATGGAGGGCTTCAAGGATACGCCGGTTATCGTTCTGACGAATACGGAATCGGTGTCTTCCCAGTCGGAAGCATTTGCACTGGGGGCGGATGAATTCATTATCAAACCGGTAGATGCCCGGATCGCGCTTACCCGCATCAACAATACACTGGGGGTAAAACACAGACTGCAGAATAGCAGAGATGAGCAGAAGGCCTGGAAGACAAAGTCGCAGATCGACGAGATGACCAGTCTGTTCAACAAGATGACAGTAGAGAAGCTGATCACGAAGACTCTGACAGAACATGAGGATGGTCTGCATGCTCTTATGGTGATAGATATCGATAATTTCAAATCCATAAATGATGTATACGGTCATACTATGGGAGACCATGTGATCAGCGTCATTGCAGGAGTCATTTCTTCACAGTTCCGCAGCACAGATTATGTGGGACGTATGGGTGGAGATGAGTTCGCAGTATTGATGGGAGACATTCCGTCCAAAGAGATCGCACTGATCAAGGCAGAGAATCTGGTCAACCTCGTAAAATATAAAGAGAACTTATCCATACCGGAAAATATATCCATCAGTGTGGGAATAGCATTTTCCGATCCAGAGGATCATTGCTACTATGATCTTGCGGCAAAAGCAGATCAGGCATTGTATGTATCCAAGAAGTCGGGAAAAGGACGCTACAGCGTGTTCGGTGAGGAAAATCAGACCCCTGATCAGAAATTACAGGCTTTTGTGTGGTCATCCTCCCGTAATGTTACCAGCATGCTGGAGTTTGCACTGCCGGAGTTTGTTCATCTGAAGAAAGTAATCTCGGTGGAAGAGATCAGAGAGAACATGGGAGAGAAGACCGGCGAAGACATTCTGGGCCTGTTCGTGGATGTATCAGAAGAAGAGGACGGAGGACAGGCACGCTGGCAGGAGCTTGGAGGATTACAGAGAGAACATGCGCTTTCCATGATCGCCATCTGCAAGGAAGGGAATCTTGCACAGATGAAATGTGCGTTGGAGACGGAAGGGATCCAGGATCTGCTGCTGGCCCCACTGGAGGCAAATGTACTGAAGCGGCGGTTGAAGATTTGGACGCAAAAATAGAAACAGAGGATGTGATCATATGGATTTATTTGAATATATGCGAAGTACCAATATGGAAAAAGAGGCTCCTCTGGCGGCGAGAATGCGTCCCCGGACACTGGATGAGGTCGTAGGGCAGGAACACATCATCGGTAAGGATAAGCTGTTGTACCGCGCCATCAAAGCAGACAAGATCAGCTCCATTATTTTCTACGGACCGCCCGGCACCGGCAAGACGACATTAGCAAAGGTGATCGCCAATACTACCAGCGCCGAGTTTTGTCAG
>ENA-OOZG01001748-OOZG01001748.1-human-gut-metagenome-genome-assembly--contig:-NODE-1748-length-14765-cov-17.164446_pt1 | contig 14765 bp, 20 predicted proteins | sample MGYA00241706_ERZ501384 | MGnify/ENA primary metagenome ERZ501384 (study PRJEB25962, sample SAMEA2042742) | human gut metagenome | biome: human gut; feature: human-associated habitat; material: faeces... | reverse complement strand
AAGAGAGGGTCACTCTTTGCTCTGGGTTCTCAGGGGAGAAACGCCCTGAGTGGGTCATTAGGGTAAAACCCTAATCCCCTCGGGAGAGCCCACAACTACGTAAGCGGAGCGTGTAGTTATAGTGGGCTATATCAATGGCAAGCCATTGTCTGCAAACTCCAGCCTACGGCTTCCGCTCTCCTCCGTCAGGGAGGTTTTTCATCATCGTTGCCGATTGGAGATGCACCGACCAGCACAAGGTCTAAATCGTCTATCAGTTTTTGCAGGACGGGATTCTTCTCTATCATCCGCTGGAGGATTCTCTCAGCCTCGACCAAGTGGTTGGCTGTACTCATCACCTTGCCCTCCCGTATCTGAAAGATAATCCAATCGGCTATGTCGATATGGGCTTCTTTTTGTTTCGGGGTGGCATTCCTTTCGATGATGTCCGAAACCACCACCTTACAAAAGTACATGCTCTCGGCTCGCTGTTTCCACTCGGCATAAGCATCGGCATCGGGAAAGAGAAGCACGGTTCGCCCTGACAGTACACGGAGTTTCTCTTCTCTCATCTGACTCTTACCACCCGTAGCCAGCCATACATAATCGGGGAAGATAGCAGAACCGATAACGGCACTCTTCTCGGATTCCACCAAGACCACCACCTTGTCGGGATGCGTTTTCAACAAGTGTTCCCCGAAAAGGCATTGGGATAGTTGCCAATCCTCTGCCAACACACGCTGCTTTTTCAATATGCTGTGTATCCAGTTCACTGCCGATGTCTGTCCTCCCTTGATACGGTGTCCGTCTTCGGGATTGTACTGCATCACCTTTCCCGTGCGTACCTTGCCCGTCCTGTCTATCTGCCAAAAGATAACAGAGCCGTCACGGGTAGCCCCCAAACGGTATTCCTCCAACAACCGCTTCAACACCTCTTTCGCCTTGTCGCCATAGTAGGAAGTAAGGAGTGTGAAGAGGAAACGGAAGAAATTGCTACGCTCGCTTTGCGACTTCTCCACATAGTGAGGGGGAATATAGCCGATGGCTGTCGGCTTACTTTGCTGCTTCACTTTCTTCTGCTCTGCTCTTTGCCTGTCAAAAGAGAAATCATTGGTAGTTCTGTGTTCAGGATGCTCTTGAAAATACTCTTTCGGAGTGTAGTGATACCCACAACCGCTTTCGTGGTTACATCTGCCGACCGATGGATGCAACGGCACATTATTTTCGTCCACGTAATAGACGAAAGAATGCCTGTCTCCGCATTTGGGGCAGGTATGCCGTGTTGCCGTTCCTTTATACTTCTGTAATGAATAATTGCCCATAGCTTAGTCCGTTTTTGATGGTTGATTGTCGGCTGTCCCATCCTGTCCCATTGTCCCACACTCTAAGGGTTGGGACAGTGGGACACTTGGGACACCTGCGTTTTTACTCTCTTTGCTGCGCTGGATGATACGGTTTACGGTGGACTTGCCACAATTCACCTGTGAGGCTATCTCCCTGACGGACTTGCCCGATTGGGAGAGTTGCAGAATTTGGCAATCCCTTTGGCTTGATTCATTGTCGCCCAATTTTTTCAAGTGTTCCTTTTCCGTGGAATAGCCCCTGAACACGAACTGCAAGAAAGCATCCACCTTGTCAATCTCGTAAACGATTACATTATCCGCATCATGAGAGAACGTGCCATAGCGCACTTTAAGCTGCTTCACATAGCGAAGCCCTCCGTCTTGGGCACTTTTTCCAATGGTGAACACGCTGTCAAAGAAATTGTAGAGCCGTTTGCTTCCGGCAAGGTCGTTGGATGTGATGGGACAATCCAAAGAGCGTTTGGGCGTATGTGCCAGGACAAGGATAGAGAGCGCATATCTCTTTTTGAGATTGTTCAGCTGAATCATCAGCCGTCCTGCGGCATCGCCTTTCTCCATGGCGCAACACAGGTAGGTAAGATTGTCAATGATGAAAATCTTGCAGTCGGTCTGCACAGCCATCTGTTCAATGCCGCCTATGATAGCTTCCTCAAAGTTGGCATCCAAAAGCTGGTTGCAGTCAATAGACACCCGATAGATTTTGTCGGGAAAGGTGTAGAGCTCTCCATGCTCGTTGGTATAGCGGAGCTGGAACTGCTTTTCGGACAGTTCAAAGTCCAGATACAGCACATTGTCGGTTCGGGCGATGCGGTCGGCTATCTGCACGGCAAGGATGGACTTGCCCACGTTGGAATCGGCAAACAAGCAGGAGAGTTCCCCCTCGTACCAAAAGCTGTCCCACAGCGCACGGGGCGTAGGCAATAACGATGCTTCAAGAATGGTTTGGTTTGCCGTCTTGATATTCATCATGCCTACACTGTCGGGCATACCGTTATGCGCTTGGGATGCTTTTGTGAGGTCGCCACGTATCAGGTTGATATAGTTCTTATCCTCTTCCATATCATTCACCAGTTACGTGGGTTGGGCTTGCGACGGTGGGAAGAGGATAAGGACTTGTTCAGTTCCTCGTCTGACAACGGTATGGGATTCTTTCGGGCGGTTTCCAGCCACTTGTCCAGTTCGTCACGGTAAAGGCAATAGCGTTTGCCGGGCTTGGTGGCAGGGATTGTCCCTTCTGACAGTTTCATGTAGAGCGTACCCTTAGGGATACCTAAATACTCTGCTGCCTCGTCCACAGACATGGGCACGTGGGTGTCCACCGTTTTGGCATTGTTCACACTGCGCTGCTCGGCGAGCAGGCTTTTCAGGCTCATCACTTCGTCTCGAAGCTGAGCGACAACCTCGGGGAGGTCGTTGAAGGTAAGAATTGATTTTTCCATTCGCGTACTCGTCTCTTTTGTAAGACTTGGCGCAAAGGACTGAAATGATATATCCGTGAATATCTCCACGACACGTCATTGCAAAATAATTCCCGAATAATTAAGCCCAGCCATAAATGACGGGTAAAATTACTCGGGAAACGATGTAAAACAGGCGGTTATGAGTTACCGGATGGTTGTCGTTGGTGTCGTGATTATCCTAATTCCGCACATAATCCTCGGGATAGTGGAAATCAAGTTTGCCGTTTTCGGGTTCATCAATGGGAATTTCCGTCTTTAACGGCTCTACCTTGAAATTCTTGATGGTTGATAAGTCTGTATCAGCAAACGATTTCGGGAAAAGGGCTTTGATGAACTTGGCACGGTTATCCCCATTGTAGTATCTCTTGTACAGGAAACGCTCAGAGATATTCCATACGAAGTGACGGAGTGGAATGTTGTTGATGTCTTTGGTAAACGGTCTTTGTATGGGCTTCGGGGTATAAGTGTTAAGATTCATCCATTTGTCCACCTCAGTACAGATGTGGTTCACGGTTTCTTGGTCGGCAATGCGAGGCAGGTAATAATGGCAATACTCCATGACCATGCGGATGCGCTCTTCCTTTTCCCGTTGCTCTCTGCTTGCGTAATTGGCACGGTTCTTTTCGTGAAGATCCGGGGCGATAGTAAGCTCTATCGGTTGTGTTTGGATAAGTGTCTCTTCTTTTGTCGGGGATGATTCGGGTACAGGCTCAGGGACTGATGTAGGTCCAGGCACAGATGTGGCTTCTTCAAGTGTATTTTGTGACAGTTCTTCCTGCACCTCTATGGCTTCGGCAATCGTTTCTTTCTTGCCGAACTTGATTTTGTAGATTTCGTATGTATCAAAGATAAGTGTCTGAAAGGAGAGATAGAGCAACCATCCCAACAGGTTACAGCATACGAATACTATCCACCTGACAAAGTTGTCTTGGTTGAAGCTGTCCGCTATTACCAGCGTGGCAATGGAAGATATTAGGACGATGGCGAAGCCGACAAAGCCCAAGATGATGTATTTGTCCTTGATTGATGATTCCATATTTCGTTGAGAGATTGAATGTTCCTGTATTATTTTGTGCAAAGTTAATGCTATTTTTCCCAATTACTGCCCGTTATTTGCGGTTAGAACGGTCTTTTTCAATGTATTTCACGAAATGTCATCATATCATACTCTGTTTCATACTCTGAGGGGCTTATAAATGGTGGCATCAAGCCAAAAACATAGAGGGGCGATTATAGCCTTGTAGCCATAACCGCCCCTCTGAATACCTGTCAATGTGAGACATTTATGCCTCCTTGCGCTTCAAGGTTATCTTGTCCACCACCTGACACATCTGCTGCGCTGCTATCTTGGAATAGATTTGTGTGGTGGTAATGTTCTTATGTCCGAGATAGGCTTGGATGACAGCCATGTCCGTTCCCATTTCCACGTGCAGGCTTCCGAAGCTGTGGCGGGTACAGTGAAAGGTGATTTTCTTGGTTATCCCTGCTGCCGTGAGCCACCGTTGGAGTGGTCCTTGCAGCATCTTGTCCTTGAAATCCTCAAAGATAAGTCCCTCGCCCCGTTCTCCCAGCAGTCCATAGGCTTCATCACTGATGGGGTTATGCACTATTTCTTTGGTTTTCTGCATACGGGTGGTAACGAACATCCTGCCGTTGGTGTATGGTTGTATCTGCTGCCACGTGAGCTGTCTGATGTCGCTCTTTCTCAGTCCCGTAAGACAGGCGAAAAGAAAAGCTTTTTTCAAGACCTCCTCCTCACAGGGTGTTTCGGCAAGCCGTATCAGTTCCTCTTGGCTCAAATGCTCCCTGATGGTGGGAATGCACTCGATGCGGTCTAAGAAGCCGTTTGGGTTCTCCTTTATCTTCCTGTCACGGTAGGCGGTGTGCAGCACGGCACGGAAAGTTGACCAATAGCCTGCTGCGGAGTTGATGTGCAGCTTTTGGTTGGTGTGGATGGATTGGGGTGCATCAAGCAGGTATTCCATGAACTTGCGGCACAAATCCACATCCACCTCCTCAAAGGTGCATTTGCCGTTCACGAACCGCTGGAAATGCTTGTATACGTGCTGCCACTTGATATTCTTGCGGTCAGCCAGTCCTTTGAAATAGGCAAGGAAATCGCCCTTCATCTTGGTCTTGTCAAAAAAGCCGTTGTTTTCATTGAAAATGGCTTCGTAGCGCTGGTTGCGCAGGATGACCGCTTTCTTCATCATGCGTGCGTTGAAGTCCCGTTCCTGCTGGTTTGCAGGTTTGGCGAAGATGTAAATTCCTAAGGCTTCACGTGTAATCACTCTCATGGTGACATTGTCACGGTAGCCGGGATAGTAGTCAAGGCATAGTGAATACTGTGTCCCGTTCTTAATCTTGCGCTTACGCAAGGTAACTGTTTTGCATTTACTCATAATAATTATGTTTTAATTGGTTGTATACATTTTGGAGTTGTATCCATGTTTCCGATGGCAAAGGAACAACGTGAAATATCCGTGAATACCTCCACGATACATCATTTTGAAATAATTTTCGATAATCCCGATTTTTCACGGTTATTTGTTCCTTTCAGCCATGACACGCTCCACATCTGAGCGCAAAAGCAGGTTTTTCACACCCACCTTTATCTTTTCGATGTGCTTCACCTTGACGATATGGCAGATGTTGGCTGACGAAAGACCATAGATTTGCTGCACCTGCTCAACGGTATAGTAGCGTTCATCGTTCACAAGGTCAGTTCTGCGGAGTTCGTTCAAATGTGATTTGGAGTAATAGGTACGCCCGTACTCTCTTTTAGTGGGTATCTTATGGCGATAGGTGTAGGCACGGAGTGCGGTCGGCTTCATGCCGAACAGTTCCTCCACCTCCTCGGTCAGTAGCCAGTCGGTAATTTCGCTAATATCAACTGCCACACCGAAAAACTCGTCAATATGCTTCTTGCTGTAATAGTTCTTTCCTGCGATACGGCAGATGGGGATATGGTTACGCTTGGCGGAAGTGTAAAGCCATGACTGCTTTACCTTAAAAAGGGACATCACCTCCTCGCCCGAATAGAAGTCCAACACTTCTTCGCTTTCCTTTTCCCTTTTTTCTCTTTTGGCAGGTAAGGAAGATGAAGATGATTTCCTTGGTGTGGAGGTGTTGCCGGGCAGGATGCGGTGATAGGGATTGCCCTCCAACATCTGCTCGATGTCGGCTCTGCGGATGAATGCCATGCGGTTGCTGATGCGTGAGGCTTTCAGCTTGCCCATGGCTACAAGTTTATAGATGTACTGTCGGGAACAGCCCATGAGTATGGCTGCTTTGGAAAAGGTGAGATACTCCTGATGCTGTATCTCCATGATTGGCCGGACGGCTTTGAAGAGGTTGTTCTTCTGTGTCATTCTGGCTCGCCGGGCTTCCGCCTGACAAGCCTCGCTGCAATACCTTTGCATTCCGCTGCGGGTTACAAAGGACTTGCCGCAAAAACTGCATTTTCGGGTTGCTTTCATACTGCTTTATCGTTTACTGGTTCATTTCTTCAATCCTATATTCCTGAAGTGGTGAACGGATGTAAACGGCAGTCAACGGTTGTCGCCTTTCTACACGATGTGACCGTCACTGAATGTCGGGGCGGATATTGTCGCTTGTCGTAAACGGTTGTAAACCCTTGTCAACTGTCTGCACGGTGTGACAAAAAACAAGCCCCGCAAATTCTCCACGTCAGAAATACGTCTCAAAAATATGTGGAAATTTGGGAAGCATCAAAAAGCAGCCGAAAAGTGTTAATTTTTAGAATGTACTGATAATTAAATGTTTATGTTTGGATATTTCTGATTGTTTTTGGTTGTTCTACGCTTCTAAATACAACGGAAAAACTAATTTGTCGGTACTTATAGATTTCATCTTGTAACGCTTCTAACACATCAAATGAATCAAATCCTATAGGATTTTTATTGCTGTCAACAAAGCATAATTTATCATTCTCATGAAAGTCATTCATATTATTAAGTTTTCCAAATCTTAGTGATTTTGACTCCAAGATTTTAATCGGGATTTGAAACGTTGTATAGTGATAAGCCTTTTGAAGGCTACGGAATTGTACTTGTAAATTGTTCATCGTTATTTAATATTTTTAATTTACTATAAAAAGAAGCCGTGACGCTTATAATATCATAATTAATCTCACAACAAATTCTTTCAGATAAAAAAGGACTTTTAATGTTGTGGCAATATTAATCCAACATTGGCAATGTCTTTACATAAGTACATCTGTAAGTTTATTTAATATTCGTCATCATTTTCTTCATCTTCATATTGGGAATTACCTTCTGAAAACCCTTCATCGTAACCGCTTTCATAGCCTTCTTGGTACTTTGTTTCATAGTAATCATAATAATCACTTGAATCATCATAGTTAGCACCATGACTATAACCATTCCTACCATCTTTTTTACCTTGCTCATAACCATCATCATATCCTTCATCGTAGGCATCTTCAGGGGTCTTAGCACCGTTACTATATCTTACTGGCTCTGTTTGTTGTATAGGAGCAGAATAGGTAGGAGTGGAGATGGATGGTGGAGTATATATGGTGTTAGTCTTTGTGGTGGGAATAGTAGAATCTTTATTTGCTGAACCATTGCCTGTTATAATCATTAATAACCCTACCACAAGTGGAGAAAAATAAATTATCCACACTAATATTTTTAATATTTCCCAAAATCTTCTCATGTACTAAATGATAAATTTATGCATAGATTACATTACTTCCATTTCAAAACCCAGGCACGAATTCTCTTATAATATTTAATCATAACGGGAAGAAAGAAGCCAATAATACCAAGTATTCCAAACGGTTCTTTACAGTTATGACCAAATATTACATCACTCCACTCTGCAATGGTAAGAAAGATTGCTAATATAATAAACCCTATTCCTAAAGGCTTTAATGCCAACCTTAATTCCCTTGCCAATACCTTACATATGGTATATACAGTACGAGCTATAATATGTTTTGTTTTTTCTTCCATGATTCATTTTGATTTATTTGTCGCAACCCACTTCCCGAACTTTACAATATATCGTACTAGGATAGTTAAGGAAAATGCTATAATTGCAGCCCATTTCATATTATTGTGTAAATCATTCTCATAACCATCTTTCCTATAACTATTAATTGTGTCCCAAAAATCTTCCTTGTCTTTTCTGGCGGCTTCCGTCGCTTCTTTTTTCAATCGTTCTTGTATGTTATTATTAAGTTTTTACTTTTAGCTACACTACTTGCATAATCAAATGCTTCTCCTTTATTCATTCGTAATACTCTGTTATAGTCAAATTGATCTAATGGCATATAATTTATTGTAAAAGACAATGCTTCTATACCTTTTAGCGTTCTCTTTTGCTTGGAGTAATCAGGAGCCATTAAGACCTTTATTGCATATTGATTTTGCCAAGCCATCATCCAATTACTAGATAAAGATGATGGGTCATAGCAACTTTCACCATACCAAGATTTTTCATTCATTGGTTTTGCGTCTTTAGAATGCACACCCATAAATCCTAAGATATAAATAGACCACAAAATAACTGCTTAATTCTTGCGTAGTGGTAGCTATTTATTAGCTGGTGCTGTTTCATCCACTAAAATACCGCAATATTTGCAGTATTTAGAATCATCAGATATTTGCTTGCCACATCTTTTACAATACATAGATTTTTTATTTTATATTCATTTTTGCTTATTTCCAATCCTCTTGCTCAGAGGTTAGATTAAACCAATAGACTTTCTTTTGATAGGATTGTTATAATTCGACCATAAAGGTAGGTAAATAAACTAAGATTAAGGAAAAAAACGAGTGGAAAATTGGTGTTGAGGAGAAGTTTTTAACGTTTGCGGGGGTGCTTGTTTTTTTGTCGGTGAATTTGGAGGCGAGAAGGTGTCGGGCGGGCGGCTTTGACCGGCGAAAATGATGATATGCATCGATAGAGGGCGGCTATTGCAGAGTGTTGCCATTTTGCATCTTAATTCGTGCGCAAAATTTATTTAGGACAATATTGTGCCTCCGATTGAATTATTATTCGTACCTTTGTATTGTCGTATAATTTGTGCGGCAGACATTTTGTATTAACAAGAAGCGTATTGCTTTTACTTGTAGAAGAAAACGTAGGAAATTTTCTAAAGATGCAAGGGAGCAAGCGGTTCTCACGCATAGCGTGGGCTGCTATTCCTACATCTTCATCTTTTGGTTTCCTACGACCATCTTCTAAAGTGTGGCAATTCAGTCCACGCTTCTTTTGGTAAATTAATTGTTAGTTGGATTGTCTAACATTATTGTCAATGAAATACATTGTCTTTGCTATTGCTGTCATTATACTTTGGCAAATTAAGAAAAAAATATTCGCCAAAATTGATGAGGATGAGGAACGTGCGTTAAATACGCCCGGAACAGCCAATTATATTCGTACAAATTTCTCACAGGTTATAGAATATTTAAATTCTAAGCCTGGATATTATGTAATATTCGAACGCTCCGATATGATTCAAATTGGCACTTCAAAAAGTGACGAATACTACGTTGTCCATCAACATTCAGGGGGCTTATTAATAGCTTTTGTTCGTCATTCCAATGTTTACAAAGAATGGAAATTCTCTCGTGGCGAAGACATAAATCATATTTTATATAAACTTCAATCTGCAGATTAATATGTGGGGATTCATTATCACAATCGTTATTCTTATATTACTTAAGTTCATCTACGACACTTCCAAACAGTCCTCGAAGATTAAGCGTGAGGGCGGTGTGCGTATGAAGTATGCTGTACTCGTTGCTCATTTCCTTTCAGGTCATGAGCGTTGCCGAATTTTTCAAAATGATAATACATTAGTGTCCGTTGGTGTCTCAGGCCCTGCTGGCTCACAAATATATTACATTTATCCTTCTTATGGTAATGTTGCTATTCGAATGGAAATTAAAGACAATCCATTATTAGGCAATATGAAAATGGAATGGAGTTTTCCCGAAGACATGAATCAGGAGCACATGATTGAAAAAATCAATCAGGACATCGAAGATAAATTCAGTTCTTTAGCTAACATATATTAATATGGGATTTTTCGGAAAACTATTCTCTGCTGGACCGGCAATGAACCGTTTGGCAAAGGCATGTGATGAAACTTTAAATTGTCTTCGACGATTTGATATTTCAGGAGATAAAGATGAGCTTTATAAAGCTGCATGGATTTTTACATATGGAGTCCAAATGTCATTGGAAAAATGGAATTGGAATCCGTTTACAACCAAAGTATTCATTCCTAACCATCCTGAATTTGGAAGAATTGCTTTAAATCAAGTAGTAATTCTTATATTAGGCTCTTTAACTCGAGAATCAAAGATAATTGGAGAAGAAAGCACCATTAAGTCTATTTTAGAAGGAGAGGATGGTTTTAATAAGTATGAATATCTCGTATCTCAAAATATGAAATCTAAAATTCAACCCTAATGAAATATACAGTAGAACAAGTCCGTCAAATGACATGGTCGCAATGGAATGACGCTATGGCAAAAGAACTCAACGAAGCTGGGTTCAGAGCAAGAGGATATAATCCTGAGTTGAGAAGGTGGGAAAATAACCGAGAATTATATAAAGCCGACCCCTCCGATCCTACAATTTTTATTTTAGGTACTGTTGACGGCGCTCCCGAATATGAACATCTAAAAAAAGTAGGACTCCTTAATAACGGCAGGTGTCCAATGTGTGGAGAGCCAATTTATGGGAATCCCGGGCGTTTTACTTCAGGTTATGATTATAATGCTCATTTCCAAATCTGTCAGAACTGTGTGAATAAAGGTCGTCGCACATCTGTAAATCCTGCAAATAGACGAGGGTGCATCATAGCCTTATTATTCTTACCTTACTATCTCATTAAAGGTCTGTTCTGACTATGTCTTTTCGGCATAGAGTGCTTGACTATACCTTTGCAGTATAATCAAGCACTTTTTTTATGAATACCATTTTGATAAATCTCAATGTGCCTACCGGGTGGCCAATGTTGTCCTAAACGTTTTGGGCGAAAATGACGATATGCATCGACAGAGGGCGGCTATAATCAAAAAAACGTTCAAAAAACGGCAATCGATTTTTTTGTTACGATGGGAAATGCTAATTTTGCAGACTGTACGTACAAGAAAGAATTTATGGATATATCTGTTATAGTTCCGCTGTATAATGAGGCGGAATCGCTGCCTGAACTGGAGGCTTGGATTGAACGCGTGATGAAAGCCAACGGGTTCTCGTATGAGATTATTTTTGTCAACGATGGCTCGACCGACGCTTCGTGGAAGGTTATCAACGACTTGAAGGCCAAGAGTGCGGCTGTGAAGGGTGTTTGTTTCCGCCGCAACTATGGCAAGTCGCCGGCGCTGAACGTTGGATTCGAGCGTGCCGAGGGCGATGTGGTGATTACTATGGACGCCGACCTTCAGGACAGCCCTGACGAGATTCCGGAACTTTATCGGATGATTATGGAGGATGGCTACGACCTTGTGTCGGGATGGAAGCAGAAGCGCTACGACCCGCTGTCGAAGACGATTCCTACAAAGCTTTTCAATGCCACGGCGCGCAAGGTGAGCGGCATCAAGAATCTGCACGATTTCAACTGCGGTCTGAAGGCTTATCGCAAGGATGTGGTTAAAAACATCGAGGTTTATGGCGAGATGCACCGCTATATCCCTTATCTTGCCAAAAATGCGGGTTTTGCACGCATCGGCGAGAAGGTGGTGCACCATCAGGCCCGCAAATATGGCACTACGAAGTTTGGCTTGAACCGTTTTGTCAACGGTTATCTCGACTTGCTGAGTCTGTGGTTTATCTCGAAGTTTGGCGGCAAGCCGATGCATATTTTCGGATTTCTCGGTTCAATAATGTTTCTTATCGGTTTTGTGTCGGCCATAGTGGTTGGCGCGATGAAGTTGTGTGCGATGTATAATGGTATGCCTTACCGTCTGGTTACAGATTCTCCGTATTTCTATATCGCTTTGACAATGATGCTGTTGGGCTCGCAGTTCTTCCTTGCCGGATTTATCGGTGAGCTGATTGCCCGCAATGCCGAGGGCCGCAACAATTATCAAATCCGTGAGGAGATTTAATGGGAGTATGACGGCTTTGCGCAACATATTGCTGGCGTTGTCGATCGGTGTGATTGTGTGGATGGCGTCGTGCAGCAACAACGGCTGCGAGGAGAATTCTTCGAGTCTTCCGTTGGCTGGGTTTTATTCGTCGCAGACGAAGACGTCGATTGCGATTGACTCGCTGACGGTCTATGGCATCGGGTCTCCTGGCGATTCGGCGATTATCCGCAACCAGTCATCGACCAAGCAGGTCTATCTGCCGTTTGATGTCGACGCTGATTGCTCGCGCTTTGTGATTCAGTATAACCAGCAGGATTTGGAGGGCATAACCGACACGGTGACGGTCTGCTACGACCGTGTGCCGTTTTTCTACTCCAAGGACTGCGGTGCGTTTTATGTGTTTGACGTCACGGACTACAGCGTGTCGCACAATCTGATTGATTCCATCCAAGTGCCGCAGCGGCGTATAGACAACACCAACACTGAAAATATCAAGATATTCTTCCGGACAGGGGAGGCCGGCGCACAATGAGGCGGCTGGCTGTGATTGCGGTGTTGCTGCTGACGCTTGTTGTGGCAGTGGCTCAACGCAAGGTGACTCCGGTGGCGTCGACCGACGAGCTGAAACCTGTGACGAAGGAGGAGTTGAAGGAGATACGGCGCCAGGAGAAGCTGAAATTCCTGCGCACCGACTCGTTGACGCTCGACTCGTTGCGCCGCGATTCAATCGAGCGTGCGTCGAAACGCGTATATCGCCCGACGCTGATGGGAGTCACGCTTGGTGTCAACTTTTGGGGGCCTCTGATGCGTGCGCTCGGTCAGGACTATGGCGATGGCGACGTGTGGGCGGCAGTGAATATCAGAAACCGCTATATCCCGGTGGCGGAAGTGGGTTTCGGACAAGCCGACTGCTCTCCTGAGGACGGTAATTTTACATATAAGAGTAAACTTGCTTTGTATGGCAAAATCGGAATGAACTACAATTTCCTTTATGCTAAAGACCCTAAATATCAGCTGTATGCCGGTGTGCGCTTTGCTGCGTCAAAGTTTAACTATGACGTTACTGGCATCACTGTCGACAATGGCTATTGGGGCAAGGACCCGTCGACGTTTGACTTGCGCGGGCAAAGCAGCTCTGCGTTCTGGGGCGAGGCAGTGGTAGGCATTCAGGTTGAACTGTTTAAAAATTTCTCAATGGGATGGTCGGTGCGCTACAATTTCCCGTTTTCCGTCAAGGATTCGCCCAATTCGCGGCCGTACTATATCCCGGGCTATGGCGTGCGCGACAATCATTTGAACGTAAGTTTGTCGGTGGCATACACGTTGCCGCTCCATCGCGACAAGCCAAAGAAAGAGGTGTCGCAGCCGAAACCCGACGCAGTGGTCGATGATGTGGTGGTGCCTGAACGTAAGGAATAATAGCGTTTGGAGTAATTCTTGATCTTCCGGAAATTTCTAATGTGAGATAATATAGGCTGCGGCTCGGGAAAAGAAAATGAACAAGTTCCTTTCTTTTTTGATAAAACCGGCTGCACCTCGGAAAAATTGAAGTAAACTTTATTTTTCGCTCGGTTTGCTCGGTTTTTCGCTCGCCTTGCACTATCTTTGCACACAAAATAGGGTGGATGTGGAATCTATCTTGTCTTAATAGCATAACTATTTATTGCCTTATGAAAAAATTGGAAAGTATCTTAGCAGAGAAATTGCTGAAAATCAGCGCAATCAAACTACAACCAGATAATCCGTTTACTTGGTCGTCGGGATGGAACTCGCCGATTTACACCGATAACCGCAAGACTTTGTCATATCCAGAAACCCGCAGTTTCTTGAAAGTGGAAATGAGCCGATTGATTATCGAGAATTTTCCTGATGCGGAAGTTGTGGCAGGTGTTGCAACCGGTGCCATCGCTCTCGGTGCTCTCGTGGCCGATACTCTTGGCAAGCCTTACATTTATGTGCGCTCGTCACCAAAAGACCATGGCTTGGAGAACCTTATCGAAGGCAACCTTAAGCCTGGACAGAAGGTGGTGGTTATCGAGGATCTTGTTTCAACAGGCGGCAGCAGCTTGAAAGCCGTAGAGGCAGTGCGCAACGCTGGCGCGGAGGTTGTCGGCATGCTTGCCATCTTTACATATCAATTCCCGTTGGCAGAAGAGAATTTCAAGAAAGCCGGTGTCAAACTGCTTACTCTCGGCAACTATACCGCGATGCTCGACGCAGCATTGAAAATCAACTATATCAAGGAGGCAGATCTCGAGACATTGAAATTGTGGCGACAGGATCCTGAAAACTGGACGCCTACAGCAACTATCGACGAATAAAACAATCCTATGGCTACATTCAAGAGTTCTGAAAGAATCGTGTCGGCGGGTCGTGACTTGATTTATTCACGTCTCAACAACCCTGAGAGTTTCAAGGGGATTGCAGACAATGTACCCGACGATTTGAAGCAGCAGGTGGGCAACATCCGCATCGACGGCGATGTGATAACATTGGAGGCAAAACCGGTGGGCGATGTTTCATTCAGAATCGCCAATGGTGTTGAGAACGAGAAGGTGCATCTGGAAACGGTAAGTTCGCCTTTCCCTCTTTCCATTGATGTGTGTCTTGCCGACGGCGGCGCTCCTGAAACCACCAATGCGCATGTGGAGGTGAAAATTGATTTGAATCCTATCCTTAAGACGATGCTTTCAAAGCCTATGCAGGATGCGGCAGAGAAGTTTGCCGATTTGATAGCGGTTATGCCGTATAATTAGACAATTGCAAAAGAAATAATAAAAGGTCGCGTCTCTTGTGTGGGACGCGACCTTTTTTTTGGTATGCTCGGCATGAGCTTATTCTAATGGGTGCAAGTCCCTAACAAG